>Ga0131853_10008584_pt1 | contig 18644 bp, 11 predicted proteins | sample TergutLab28metaG_FD_92764 | JGI IMG/M metagenome (GOLD analysis project Ga0131853, IMG submission 92764) | Labiotermes labralis P1 segment gut microbial communities from Petit-Saut dam, French Guiana - Lab288 P1 (version 2) (version 2) | ecosystem: Host-associated > Arthropoda: Insects >...
AAGTACTTGCTTTTCGCTAACGGATGCTTTAACCCAGTTACTATCTACGTAGCTAGCCGGACGTTCAGGAAGTTGCTCAAACGTTACCTGTGTTGTTCAGCTCAGCCAGTAGATAACGCAGAAGGTGATGATAAAATTTCATACATAATATTTTAAAAACCAAGTTATCCAGAGTGCGATTTCAGCCAGCCAACTGACTTGTTTACTTCTCCTCCTCACGAAGAATTTACACAACAAAGAAACTGAAATCTTACGCTGTGGAGGTCTGTGACTTAGAAAAATATCCCATTGGAGGACTTCATGGTTTAGTTTGGATGTTTTATAGTTTTATGTAATGTAAACGAACAAAATTCACAGTTTTCAAGTTAATGTTTTAATTAAATTGTTCGTGTATTCTTCTTGTTTCGAACATCATGCGTTCATCAACAGGAAGACCGTTTGTACATGCAGTTCTGTATGTTATGTTTTTTATGAATTTATGTAAGCAGTCCAGCAGGTTGTAGGATGTGCTTCATGCTCACATCTGCTAGACTGCTTAAACAAATGCAAGAAAAACATACAATAAAATACTACACGTAAAACATGGTCTTCCTGTTGATGAACACGTGATGTTCGAAACAAGTACAGTACACGAAGAATTTAATTAAAACATTAATTTGAAAAGTGTGCATTTTGTTGGTTAATATTATATAATTGTATCACAATGCACGGCACGAAAGACATAATGTGGTATATTTTCTAATGCCAGGTGTTCGACCCGAATTTTCTACTGTGATGGAGAAGAAATGGAGGAACAGATAAGTAGCGATTCTCATACCAGAAGTTTTATACAAGTGTCACAACAGATTTACGAAACACGGAAACATGTGTCCAAAGTAAATGTGGACAGCATTGCGTCGGGAGTTAAAGCAGATAACCAACAAATTGATTCATGTGGGTGATTGACTGTAAACATTAATGTACCGTACATAAATTCGTAGTATGGAACTCAGATCTATGACGGCAGAAACTGGGATCATGTAGGGGAACTGTGATTGAGGTACGCCTAACTTGCTTACAGAGTCGCAAACCTGAGTTCCAAATCGTAGATTTTTTATTGTGCTCACTGCCTATTTCCCCTCAGGGAAAAGATACCTTTTAATTACTGAAGATAACTGATCTGGGCGCTCCGGAGGACAGAAAAATCTCTTAACCCTCCAGGTAATCTAGTTACCAGTTTCTCGGTAGTCCAGCCTGTTATTTAGTCACTAAACCGAGTCCGCCATTCCGGTGCTCAAACTGGTGGTACAAAAATATATTACCCTCCGATAAAAAAAAAATATGAAAATATCCTTATATGCGTAATTAAAGTACTTGTCATTAAGATCAATGTGTGCGGGGTTTTTTATACAGACATGGCCTGAAAATACACATAACAGCAAGATAAAGCGCTTTAAGTTGCACAATTCCAGCACTGATTAGCTACGTCTGTTTTACGATCCCATCATGGAACCAAACAAGGTAATGTGGAACTATTGCGGCTCGAATTCCAGTGACGTTAGACTTCATACAAATCCAAAAGGACCATGATCACAGAAGTGCTGTAGGTTTCATAATGCCTAAAGAACAGTACATAGTTAACAGCAGAATGAAAACATCCGTATGGTTAAACACAAGCACAAGTATGGCAATCCTGCTTGAGAAATGTCCTTCTGTCTGTATTTTAGCTGTGTGGCAGCTAAAATACATTCAACTCGATGTTCGCTTGTTGGTCCTTGATAACAAAAACAAGACAGGCACTGTACGTGTAACGTAACGTTGAGGTGCGTCACTGTAACCATTGTTGCAGTGAAGAAGCAATAAGTATTACATATTCTGAGTGTGTGTTTGTAGCCTTAAATACCTAGCGTTAAATTCCGTATGCTCCATATTTTCATATGTGGCCTCTCCGGCTCTATATGTTCTTCCACATTATATCATAAACGGCATGGTTTTAAAAAAAAAAGTTACTGTACAAAAAATATATATTTTGATTTTCTCTACAACTATTGTCTGAAATGTTTATCACTCTACGAAGAATGGAGGGACTTATGATAAAACATCGTATATTGGTCTTCATGTAAGGTACCCATTATTCTTTTCTGATTTCAATGATTGAATTTTCTCGAAAGATTTTCGACGAAGACTCAAATATCGAATTTCATGAAAATCCGTCCAGTAGGAGCCGAGATGTTCCATGCGGAGAGACGGACAGATATGACGAAGCTAATAGTCGCATTACGCAATTTTGGGAACGCGCCTAAAATAAAACCTAACGCGCGGGGCCGCTTCGAATGAGCTCACTAAGTCAAAAATGTCCTTTCGCTAATCCCTGGTGGTCACAACATGAATTATTAAAATCCGGCTACGAAGGGTTAATGCGCAAAACCGTACACTTTAAAATACCACAGCGAAGCAATGCGTCCTGAAGTGGTCCCAAAGGAATAACGCAGCTTGGCATCTCGTTTCAAGGGCAACTGAATTACTCTCGCAGACTCCAGACCTTAAACTTGCCTATGTGTGGGCAGAACAATTATAAAAAAAGAAACCTCGCTGGAATTGGCAGATGCCATTTACGCCTGCAACGTCAAATGTTTCTATCATAAGTGTTTTTGAGTAATTTTACACTGCAAAATATATGCAGAGAAACAAATTCATACCTAAAGCTGTGTACAGGCAACATGTGAAAGGTGAATTTGTCACTGTGGTTAATTAAGCGGTACGCGATAAAGATGTATGGAAGATTGGAGAAATAGCTCCACTTAATCTCGGCACGACATTGAAGTTAGTGGTCAACTTCACGACCCAGCCTCTTCGGCCACGGAGAAAGGGCCCCCTTACCGATTAAAAAGGAGTCGGTCTGAATACGGAGAATGCCCACTACACCTCCTGGAAACCGAAATCCTATTTTACAGTCTGCCTTTCATAGCCTACTGCTTATACTTACTGAGCTGTTTCGACTCTTGAGACCATTATGTACCATACATTGTCTGAAAGGTTACATAATCCCAGTACTTAAACAATGCGAATCAAGTCATTTTTAGTTTTCCATTCGAAGTTGTAGATTGCAAATTTTATATAGCGTCCTGAGGCACTTTTCCACAAGCCGAAAGGTCGTGGGTTCCATTCCCGATGGCGTCATTGGGAATTTTCATCGACTTAATCCTTCCGGCCGCACTGTGGCCCTGGGGTCAACCCAACCTCTAACAGGAATGAGTACCAGGGGCACCCCCAGGAAAGTAAAGACGGCAGATGCGGAGGGCTCACAACCTTACCACTTTCACATGCCGACTTAGAAATTCTGGGAGCCTCAAACTTCTGGAGGCCTAAAGGCCTGCCCAGGCCTGTAATGAGATAGCTTTACCTTTTTTATATAACGTCTATGGTAAAAGAAAATTAAACATGAAAGTGGAACGCAGTGGAAGGATAATGACACGGAAAACCCAAAGTTATCGGACATAAACCGGCACCAGTGCCATTTTGTCCACCATAAATTCCACACCCAATGCCCTGCGAAAGAACCTTGGTCTCTGCTGTGAAAAGTCGGTGACCAACTGCCTGATCCACGGCATGGCCAAAAGGCTAATATCAACCAATAATTGCTTAACATATAAATTGCAATTATTTATAATCAGTTTGATCTAAAGAAGCAAGGGTGATCTGGAAAGAAGCTAAGGTCATGCCTAAACACTGATGAATTGCCTTGTGTGATTTCAAGCTTACGCCACTGTGTGAGATCTTCGCTCTTCTGGGATGTTACGCAGTGTCGACTGGTAGTTAGTTACAGGACTGCTTGAATCTTGAAAATTGGGCCGACAGGTATTCCTGAAACGCCGGTAACCAACTACAAATCCACGCTGTGTATCGTCCCAGGAGTTCAGACATGTCAAGAATTTCCTTGCTTACTAAATTGGGCAGTAAGTCTGCTGTAGTTCGGATGCAGTGTCAATGTAACACGCTCCTTCTCCACCTTTTAAAGACATGCACATTTCTGGAAAGGAACACACTGCACTTGCAGGTAAAATGCGAGAGAGTTCTGTCTTTGTTATCAGTCTTAAACATGTACATTTTATGAGGATGAGAAACCAGCAGACCGGTGAGCCCTCGTTCACACTACCCTGTGGTCCGATGGGGGAGGACAGCTAAGTAAACCATGATAAAGAAATCGTTATAATGTATTTTCTGATGAAATGCGTAAGCATTTAAACCAGTTTTACATCCTAAAAGTACACAATTCATTGGGATATAAATATACTGAGCTTCCTAATGCAATGCATAAGAATCACATATCAACCATGGACATTTAAAATGTACAGTTCATTTGGAAAGCCGATTAGGTTATCAAATGAATGAGCTACAGTCTTATTTCTTCATCATGTATCTAAAGGGATAATTGCCTACAGATTCATTTTGTACATAAAACTGATGTAGGGCAACACCTGTATGTATGTCCACACACACATACATAGGGAGGAAATGAGCTCTGGTCTACACTTCACGGAGCAGAGTCCTTCTTGAGGAGCAAACCGGTGCTCAGCTAGTCAAGAAATTCCCCGCATTTTATGGAACTCGAAGGTTCATTACCGCGTTTACAGGCGCCCGCCACCTGTCCCTATCAGATCTGGTCTAAAAGTATCAAAAACCCTGGCAAGAGAAGATACTGGATGGTGGAGATGGCAAATTAATTGGACCTTTCAAAAGCAGTATCTCTACATAGGTGTTGGTAATGCGTATGTGAAAGAGAAGGAAAAGGTGAAAATGGTCGGCGTCGGGGAAAATGAAAGAAGGGTCTTGCAGCTTCATGCTTGAATGGGATTACATCTGAAGCTACTGTGTTATTTAGTATTTCACAGGACTAGGCACTCTAAAACTACGCACCTTCAGTCCGCCAACTTGCCTTTTAAATCACACAGAAAATTAAAAAAAAAAACATTAGTCCAAGAGAAAGGGTTAACACATAACACATCATTACAATTCCATCAATGATCCTGCACTAATATAAGTCATAGCAGTCTGTGAAGGTTTATAAATTTCTCAAAAACCAGTGGTGAAAAACTGGGTAAAGCAGAAAGATTGATTGACTGATTCACGTAAAATAGCTCGACCAGAAATAGTTATTACCAACGCATACAGGAATCAAAGCGAAATGTTATAAACTTGCATCAAAGTAACACCAACCTTGACATTGACATTCCACACAATACACATACAACGATCATAATGACGAAACTGATTTCTCTAGAAGCAAATGTAGATTCTTGTATGCAACTTTTTTATTGCAACCACCTTGACTTTGTTCTTCTGGGAGTAGGCAATAGTACTTCTGCACAGCAGAAGTTGGTCACACACCTCCAGTTCAACTCATAACTTCCAGGTGCAGTGAGTTACAAAACAACACAAATGCATAATGGTTATATATTAATGCATATTATGTTATAAATACAAATATAACTATATATAATGGAGATTTGCAGTTTGAATTTCCTCCGGAATACTGATACCCTGACATCTCCTGTTGCTCTTCTCAGCAGCTACAAACAAAATCAGGATAGCAGCAGCTACACGAAGAGATAGCGACTGCTTCTTTTCTCAACTTCCACATTAATTGCTTCACAATAATCCTCTCATTGGACAACATATATAACCCACACAGGTGACAGACTATCACTGCTTAGAAACAAATTATTCGTAGGAGCTCTCAGTTATCACACGCCAATATTCCTTCTGCAGAATTTCAAAATATTAGTGAGTGAGACAGACAGACACATATTTTCTTCCATGGCTAGACAGCCCCTGGTTGGTCAAGCCCTCCTCATTGTCGAAGCTTCACGATCACACTCAGACGAATAGTCAATCTGTCGCAGAGACCTCTATCTGACAACACACAACACTTACAAGAAACAGACATCCATGTCCCCGGCAGGATTGGAACCTGCCTTCCCAGCAAGCATGCGGCCGCAGACCCACGCTTCAGACCGCGCGGCCACTGGGTTCAACACACCACACACACACACACACACACACACACACACACATATATATATATATATATATATATATATATATATATATGCAATTTTATTTTAAAACGCTGTCAAACGCTACTTTTTTTTAGCATAGATAGACGAAATAGGACTATGAGGAAGGGTGCTGGTGGAATGACAATGGACAGAGCAAAATCGACGATCTCGGCGAAAAACCTGTCTCAGCTCCACACTGTCCACCACAAACCCCGGCATGGAGGCACCTGGAATTGAACCTGGCCATCCGTTGTAAGACGCCGGCCAGTAACGCCCCGTTACGCTGCACAGCCTTCAAACCGTAGGAATTTCAGCCCCAGCTGTCTTATCTTTATTGCTCGAATGAACCAAGAACATCAACCCACTAACCCTCCAATGAAAGGAGCATTTTAAAAGCTTCCTGCATGCGTGTTGTTCGCCCTTACAGAGTAGCAATTCGCGGAATATGCAGAAGTTTTGTTAAAGCTGCGTAGCAGGTGTTGTTCAATTAGTGTCTGTGTGCAGGCTTACAGCTGCGAGCTTGTTGGATCTTCGTTCACAGGCGTTCTAAAAATTCAATTATGCAAAAAAGAAATTTCATTCCTCACATTCACAAGCGAAACATGCTGCAGGTGCAATTTTCATTTCTTCATCGCCATGTGTTTCTGTTACAACCACACTTGCTCATACATACATTTCCTGATGTAAAAAAAATATTTTGTACGGTCTGAAACCGCAAAATCCTTCCTAATTACATAACTGGCACAACACTCCGGGGCCCACTCGAAAGGCAAAGCCTTCTGAAATGTTAACACTGTCAGAGCAGAAATTCTGCCTGCTTTTTAAAATGTCTACATAAACTGTGAAACACAGTCTAACTCCCGCTTTAACCTATTTATTGACTGAAACCCAAATAGCAGCGATGTTACAGGACAGACCGCGCGGATATTATCTCCACACCAATAAAAATTATTCGAACATCTTTAGGTGCAACATCCCCGTTGTGTTATAAGCAGTTAGGGAGGGGGTGGGGTACGTCAAAACACAACTGTCTTGTATCCTACTTTATTATGCTGACGACGACATGTTTCGGCCTCTGTGGGCCATCTTCAGGTCACAAAAATGTATATAGAGGAAAACTATACAGAGTATGATCATATTCTAAACTTTCAACGAGATCTCGTCGCGGGTTGGATTATACATATTGAACTGAAGGTAGCTCTTCTAAGTATAGTAAAAGAATTTGATATATATATATATATATATATATATATATATAATCAAGTAGGAAAACATTATGAAATCACTTGATTTACGCGAATCATGGCCTTCATATTACCAGTTCTTTAGGCCCAAAACCCCAAGCTGCTGGTTAAAAAAAAGTATCGATTCAAGTCTTCTTGGATATAACGCCGTGCAGATTAGTAAATAGTAACAGGCCTTTTGAAGGAGTTCGGTGTCACACTTCTCGTCCTACCCTGGAAGATCCTGCGAATCGTTGCATTTAGCAGTCGACATGGTGTAACATTCCACACGACTTCTATAGACACTACTGCGATAACAGCAAATCTCGCAACAGGAAGCGTCGTTATACGTGTTATGGCAGCAGCATTTGTGCATAGACATTGGAATGAGAGTGAGAAAAATAAGACTGTTCATCTTCCTTTAGCTTTGGAATTCGCCAAAGCACTGCACAGGCGTTTATAACTGCGGCATAGGCAGTGTAGTCTGTAAAGTTTTGGTGCGCAAGGTGCGAAACCACGGCAGCAAAACAAAACCAAGTTTTTACGTATTACGTTTACACGTTTTAAACATAAAAAACTGAAAACATTTTTCCATAGGATCTGTCACTGGGAGGTTGTCAAGTTTAACCACAATAACTGCCACAATCTTCGAAAAGTAGGCTACGTTGCATGTCAGTTCCTTGAAGCTAAATGCAGATAGTCTTAGGTCAGATAACTCCGAATTTAACGTTCAGGTGACCGTGCATCGTGATAAATTCTTATAATAAAACCAAATAGATGCACTAATTTCTCAAACTTATTTTCGGAACAAAACTCTACATGTTTCGGACAGTTCCTCTGTCCATTATCAGGTGTTTTTCACAGTACACACAGCAAACCTGTATGACATATACCATTGCTGTGTGCACAGCGAAAAACACTTGATGATGTACACAGCAACTGTCCGAAACATGTAGAGTTTTGTTCCGAAAATAAGTTTGAGAAATTAGTGCATCTATTTGGTTTCATTATAAGAATAAGATAACTCCCTTTATCCTTTGCGATTAATAGTAACCTACCGCCTTTTGATAGCATCCGACGACATCTGCAGCTGATAACAGCGTCTTTAAATACCTTACGAATGAATCAGTCTGTGGTCTGAATGAGGAGTCGCTCCGTATATTACTTCCAGATTTACGTGGAATATCGCCCTAGCAAGAACGGTGGGTTCTGTTCCAGTTTCTTTGTAGCGGTGTCGCAATAAATCCAACTCTTCCTGTCAGAGTCCCCCCTCCCCCCCCTCCCAAAGAGGGGTTCAGAATCTATAACCCGGAAAGTAATCGAGTCCGATCGAGGTGACGGGAATGGCACTCGACGCTACCAATCCACCGCCTCGATATTCCCCCAGATGCCATCCAGGAAATCCATACACCGTGTCACCAGTAAAGCGGTGTGTGGCTGTGCTAAACGCAATGTTAGTGCACAATTTTTTTCGTAACAATAGTATTAAGATGAAAAAATGAAGACAGATGAGAACTTGAGAAAAGTGAGAAAAGGATCACAGATTTCTGATCGGAAAAATAAAATAAACGTTAACAGAGTAGCTTGTCAAGATGTAGCTCATGTAGATTCCAATTTTGGGCCCTTTCAAACGCAGTGGCTGAGCTTCCGTCTCCACAAAAACAAGGATCATATGAATGATATCAAATTCTTAACGAAAACCCCTTGACACATGACTGTGACGAGTAAAGATATCTTATTAGTCTGGTTTCACTTAAACGATACAGTCTTTAGAATTTTGTTTGATGGTCACCAAATGCAATTAATCAACTTCCTACGAGGGATTCCATTCAGCGGGAAAAGTCCCAAATTGTAGTGACGTGTCGTTCGTACACGACGCGATATAAGTGTTCACTCTGTTCATCAGTAGTGCAGTAACTGCGAATAGACCAAGTTGTCACCAGTAGCGTACCCAGGAATTTTGTTCGGGGAGGGTTCAACAAATTCAGCTGAGGACAGAGGACAGAGAGAACGGATCTGAGGACGGTAGGCCTCTAGTCAGGGGTTCTGTACGCAGCTGTAATTTGGTACAAGAAACTTCATTCCATATAGCAAAATTTTTTTAATTTTTGCTATATTAAGACTATGTGTGATGACAACCAGTTTATTTGTCATTGATAATGTAAAACAATTGCGAATCGACGGTAGTTTTAGAAATTTATTGCCATTTTTCCGAACATCTTGGAGTGTTGGCTTCCTAAATTCAACAATTTTTAACAGTTTTCACAAGCGGGTTGAGTTTGGCACGATTTTGGAGGGCCTTCGGAATTTCGGGGCGGGGGGGTTGAACCCCCCATACCCACCCCTCCTCGGTACGCCACTGGTTGTGACGATATCGATGTTTAGTCTAATGCCGATCAATGGCCAAGGGTTTCAACAGTCGACCTCTGTTTTGCTCCCGGAATAATTTCTAAGATAAGCCTCATGTTCCTTGACCGGAATCGGATTACTTCATAGCTAGGCAGCACCGGATAATATTATTGGCACATCTGAGGTACACAAGTGAATTATCGTGAATGTGTTCACAGTACCGTGAACACATTCAAACCAACAGGCTGCTCCAATCACTGTGCAAAGATCCGTCCACTACAAGTCACACACTGACGAATTTGCGACAGTTCTACTACATACTAAAAGGTAAAGGTAAAGTTTTCCCGTTACAGGCCCGGTGTGGCCCAGAGGTTGGGTAGAGGTATAGCTCTACTCTGCCATGACCGCGGCACTAGAAGTGGGTGAGTGGTCAGCAGCACGCCCCGGCCGCACTTTACCCCCGGGAAAGAGCCGGTACCTTTTGTATAGGAGACTGTGTGGGCCCCAGTGCCGGTCTTGACGGGCGAAAAATCTCGTCCCCACCTGGATTCGATCCCGGACCGTCCATCCCGCAGTAAGTCGCTACACCGAATGAGCTGTCCGGCCCACTCTGCTACATACTGGAGATGATAATGTAAAGGTTAAACGACTGTCCTTTGCAACTCTGCAATCCCTGATGATGGGCCAGTGAGTCCCGAAACATACAGAGTGTGAGGTATTAAAATATTATTGTGATTCGGGAAAACTGTTTGCGTTTGTTGAGTTTATACTGTGGTAGGCTTTCGGTTTGGATTACTGAAGGGTTATTTTGTTCGCCAGCTGAGCCACTGTTAGCTTCTGAACAAGGAATTTGCTCTATGTAGTCAGTCAGTATATAAAATTTTAACTCTTTGAAAACTTCTAACAATGCGCGACGTAACAGCACCGTGTATATCGAACGCACGCCGGCTCGCTGCACTGAATGTACGGCTGGATGCTGCCCTCAGCAGTGGAGCAGACGTACACGTAGCCTACACCGGAGGATATATCGCGTCTCCATAAGCTTGGCAGCAAAACTGAGAGCATATTTCTTGGTCCCTGCAGATGACAGGTGCGCAGACGTTCGGTCAAGCACCAGGGGCTCCTTCAGCCAGCAACTTTTTTTTTTTTTCGCCACTGTTTTCATGTTGGTGACAGGGTGATGTGTGCTCTACGCCCAACCCCTTATAAATCACCACTCCCCTCTAATCGTCGCCTGTCCACTGCTACAGGGTGTCACGTTGCAGCAGACTGTGTACATATACAGCAAGGTAAAAGCTTAATTTTTTTAGTGTCAGTACTAAAGGGTACGAAAATTCTACTGTGATAATTTAAGATGAAGCAGGAAAGCGGGGCCTTTTGTGCTTCCAGCGGTGAGTGAGAGACAATAAACATGCAAAAATAATAAATGTTATGAGTGTAATAATATAAACAACCAACTAGATGCAACAATAACAATTTATTAATGATTTCAATCAGCTCAACATGTTTCAGGTGATAATTTCGCCCGAAACATGTTGAGCTGATTGAAATCACTAATAAATTGCTATTGTTGCATCTAGTTGGTTGTTTATATTATTATATCAGCGATGCAGGTCATACAAACATCAAATGTTATAAATGTGTTACGAAGAACATATATTTGAATCCTTCTTTACATTTCAATTACATACAAGGCCTATGTCTCCAGTCTGTGCCATGACTCAGGCCTTATCCGCCGGCCTCTAATCGCAGAAAACCGGATTCAATCCCGAACAAGTTTATGTGGGATTTGTGGTGGACACCCGGATTCAATCCCGAACAAGTTTATGTGGGATTTGTGGTGGACACAGTGGCAACAAGACACAATCTTCTATCCGAGTATCTTGGTTTCTCCTGATTGCATTATCCCATGAATGCTCCATACTCATTTGTTTATCACCGACGCAACTTAATCTGAGCAACTGACAGTGTCGTTCAATAACACAATTAAAAAATATAAGTAACCTATTTTAGTGGGTTTAGTTCCCGCCATACCACACCACAGCGCCTTCCTCAGACGCCTATAAAGACTCCTCATTCATGTAATTGATAAACCGTGGTAAATATATGTATATTACCGTCTAAAACACAACATATGTACATCAACACAGTGATGAAATATCAATTACATCAGGGCTACACGTTTCGGCCGTAAAACAGCCATCATCAGGCCAATGCAGAACATATACACGGTACAATACAAGTGTGCAATAAAAAAATCAGTCCCATTACAGGCCTGAAGTGGCCCACAGGGTTCCAAGAAGTTAAGGTTCCCAGATTTCGTGACAACGGCACAGGATGGTGGTAGGTTGTCAGCCTTACGCACCGGCCACCTTCACCCCCAGGAAATACTCCTGGTACTCATTTCTGTTAGAGGCTGAGTCGACCCCAGGGCCATAGTGCGATCGGAAGGATTTTATGTCAATGAAAAATCCAATGACACCAGCTGGGATGGAACCAGCGAAGTGTGCAATAAGTTAAAATAATTGAGCATTCAATTGGATGCTCAATTATTTTAACTTTTATTGTACACGATATGGAATCCCATTCATTGCACACTTATATTTTACCTTCTATATGTTCTGCATTGGCCTGATGATGGCTGTTTCACGACCGAAACGTGTAACACTGATGTAATTGATATTTCATCACTGTGTTGATGTACATATGTTGTGTTTTAGACGGTAATATACATATATTTACTACTATACAACGGGATGACCCCTATCAAAAAAAAAGCCGTGGTAAAACCAACCAAGCAACTAACAAATTATTTCAGGATTCCTTTCTTGTTCCAAATTCGTCCAGGAATTATAGACCCTTGCAGATGATGTCTGTACGTTCCTTGCAAACGAAGGCATCCTATTACCCCTTGAAGAAGCGACATACCACAGAAGAACGGAAACATCAACTACACCGTTTTAAATCCTTAAAATTCAACACAAAAGTTTATTCGAGGCAGTTACACATCCAATGACATGTAGTGGGTCCCTGTCACCACGGCATGGCGCGTCCTCAGATTGCGGTTAGAGGAACGGCCTTCAATATGGAGGATAGCTGCGAATAAATTGAATAAGCAGTCGCGGACAGCCGACGAGGGGTGGTCCTACAGCTTGGGGGTTGGGCGAGGTGCTAACAACCCCTCCCTGTAAAACATTTATGTTAAGAAACATTCACAGGCGGGATGCTTGCTCTGGAGACAAAACAATCCGGAAACCGGAGGGAAAGAGACCACTGGGGAGACCTAGGCGTAGATGGGTGGATAATATTAGGGTGGATCTCAAGGAGGTGGGATGTGGGTATATGGACTGGATTGGGCGGGCCCAGTATGGAGACAGGTGGCGGACGCTTGTGAGTGCGGTAATGAACCTTCGGTTTCCGTGAAATGCGGGGAATTTCTTGACTAGCTGCAAATCAGTTAGCTGCTCAAGAGGGACTCTGCGCTGTGGAGTAAGTAAGTAAGTTACACATCCGATGACACTAACATTACCAGTCTATGATCACATATCACACCGAATGTAAGGTGAGCTACTGACAACGGTGACCAGGCATGTGACGCTATGTGATCTAGCAAGCGAATGGCAAATTTTCATCATCAGGACGGATGGAACTGGGATGATCGTCTAAGAAGGTACTTAAATTTTTATAGGACAACATGGCATCACATGCAAGGGGACAGCGACATACGTATGTTACGCCGACTGTTGGCAGCAATGACAGGCGACGGGGAACACGGATTAACGTAGCGCCAGTTCTCTGGGGACTGAAAACAGCAAAAGTCAGTCACACGTGCAGAATGCGACGTGCACTCATTACGCGTGTTTTTCAAACTGTGACGCTAAAACATGCTCGTAAAGGCTGACCGGCGTATACTACCGCCAGCAGCACTTTCGCCGGGCTTACGCAACGTAATTTAATGAAAACTCCGTTATGATGAGTAAGACTAAGGTTACCGCACTGCACTGGCTATTCGAGGTTCTCAGTACGTTAGTGTCGTCGAGGATAAATTTATCCCCGTTCCCAACTTATACAATCTAAGCGATTAAATTTAAAAAAAAAACCCTGCATTAAGAGCGTGCGGAGGAGTGACTGTACAACTCCACGCAATCTTAATTTCGGCATAAGATGGAGGTAAGTCGGCCACCTTTATGTTCCGACTGTTTTACCCTTAGGGAAGGAGTTTCTGGTACCCACTGAGTAGGAGGCTTCATGACCAACAGAGCCGGTCTGGAGGCGATGGTGAAGAGCAAATTATCTGTCTCTGTACGAAATGGAACACCAACCGCTCAGCCGGTAGCTTGTCACTCTAATGAGTGATAGGGTCATAGGAAACCAAGAAAGATCTGACTCATGTTTGTTACACTTCATACGGCCTTGACACATTATTGTGTTGTCACTATTAGATAGTAATATTTCCACCACACCAACTGACATTCTGTGATAATACTGAACTGCCAGTATACTGATGTGACACGTTACTGTTGTGCCATTATTAGACAGTATTATTCCCACCATACCAAACGTCCGTCATTCTGTGTAATACCGTGCGGCTAGTAGAATGATGTAAATGGAAAAATGGTGGGTTCGAGCCCTCGTATGTCCCGATGCTTTTATTACAGGCCTTTGTGTCCCTTAAACTAGATTGTGAGTCATGGGAGCCCTGTCCCTTTCAACAAAATTCCAGATTGCTCCCAGACTCATATATCTAACGTCCTGTCCCCCCCCCCTCCCCAAAAAAGAAAGAAACCTAGCTAGGTATGTCTAAATGTGACCAAACATTCACAGTTGCATACTGATGTGACGCAATACTGTGCCAAAATTTTTAGACATGCCAGATGTCATACTACGTCATCACTGCAGGGTCATTATGCCGTTACAATACCTTACTCCGCCATCATTCCTAGAGCGCATATCTCCGCCATTCTAGACGTCACATTACATGTTACTGTAGAGACAGTATTCCGCTATGAAAACTGACTTTGCTACCATTATTAGACAGTATAATCTGCACCATATAATACGTCATATGACTTTACTGTGGTGCCAGTACACTACTGTGACACAACACTGCGATACCATTATTGGCCAGTATGATTTCCACCGCACAAAATGTCATACTGTAGTGCAGTATGCTCCTATGACGCATTTTTCTAGTGACAGGGTTAGGCAGTAGTAATACCACTGTATCAGATATATTTCTACCGCCCACGGCAGTGTGATACAGGTATTGGACATTACTATTCCTACCACAATATATGTCACAATTATACCGCTCTAACGCGGTAATGTGACACCTGTATGACGCAGTACTATTTTCTCCACAGCCGGTGTATACGTAGAATTATTTCGTGTGAACTTGGTCCAGTAAAGATGTTACCTTTCCAGTAATAAACTCCGCTTCTATCCGAATATCTACCCGTACTTTTTGCAACGTGATCACAAGTTGGAGTCCCTCGTAGCGAAGAACAATATTTGTTCAGAGCCTGTACGGCCCGTTACTCCCACGGCTGCTATATCATAAACTTCGCCGCTCAGTTTCCTGTCTTCTCCATCATCTCTTGCGAGTACACGTCAACCGCAATATTAAATTCACACTGTACACTGGCAGTAATGGAAAGAGAATGTAGCATGTAGCCGCACACCATCGACAGGGGCACTGTCAGATTTCGCTGATATATGTGTTATCTAATTGTTCATTGCAGTCTTTCCCATTCAAATTAAATTTTAAGCATAATTCTAAATGCTTGTCATAAAGACAGGTAGAGCAAAGTCAAGCACAACTTGTGGATATTTGATCACTTAAAAGCTAATGCGTATATTTATTTACGAGCATTTGACTTAACAACGCAGTCAGTGATCGAGACCATACAGAGTGAAATGACTGGATAACGGCGAACAATAAATTGGAAGGACGGGGAAGGAAATGATCGTGTCTTAAACTACGACATCTGCCTGGAATTTGTCCGAAGGAACGGAAATAAAAAACAGAAACATGTCGGGAGAAGCGACATTTGACGTTTCCATAGCGATGACTAATAAAGGTATTGTTTTGTGGGATGTGACACCGTGCAGTCTGGTAACTGTGTACGGACTTTCAGAGGAACTTTTTGATTCAATCATGGAAGGTATTACTTTGCAGCAATTTTTTATTCACAACATTCTCTGAGACGACGACGCATATTTACCAGACTACACTGCGTCATATCCCACAAGACACTAGCTTTCTGTCAGGCAATTTGGCGTTCTGGCCAAGAATCGAAGGGGAAAACTCCTAAATGCAAGCTGGAAGCGTTACCTCTTGTGCCGACATGCTTGATTTAAAACGTGCAGGGCATTCCTACAATCACTGACTTGCATCTGAAGAAAATTCTTGCCCCTTTAAAGCAAAAAGAAAGTGAGAGAGATCACCTCCATTACCCGAAGTTCAACACTGGTGTCATGGAGGTGGGATCACACAGTTCGGTAGCATCACTGTAGCGTACTGATAAGGTTACGTAACACTGCGTGACAATGGAAACTGTGGAGTATCTGAAGAACTGTTCATTGTTCTTCACTCTGCAGACAACATGCCTGCAGTCACCTGGAGCGACAGACGACAAGTACGTAAAAGTTGTCTGTATGAATGTCGTTAAGGTATGTAGGGCCTTAGGGGTACAGATCTACTTATTCTTAACCTCGGCCCCTGACAGAGGTAAGTTGTTGGTTTCAGGCTCTGGTCATTTTTATCCTCCAGGATAATAGCCCCCAGTGCGCACCAAATAGTGGGCTGGGTGGGCTGCAGACTCGGTCTGGCACTTTGGAGAAGTGAAATGTCTTGCCTCGGCTGCGAATCGAACCACGAATCCTTGGATATCCAGCCAATAGCGTACTCACTGTATTTACAACGTGATCCGGGCTCCAAGGAAAAGTAGGCTCTATTTCTCAGCCGTTCTAATTTCGTACAGGATTTCTCTTCTGCACGCTCATATTCACGTCTTCCGATCGATTGTCTTGCATAGTTTTGTGTGCGCTACATCTGTTGCAAGATGTAAAGAAGAAGCGGTGATCCAATTTGCTCGTTATGCTTTATCGGAAAATAGATATAGCGACTTCAAAAACTACGGCAGAAATGAGTTCTGATGCGACGACGGCGCTGAACATTGGGATTGTTGTCTTGTGGGTCATAACACCGTGTTAACTGGTGGGTGGTTACCGACGTGTCGGAGTGTCACGCTGCCTCCTTCTTCTGCACTGAAGTAGACTCCTCCGAACGCCGGCAGACACCTATCAAATAACGCCTTTTCTAGGTCAGAAGACAACAATCTGAAACGCGTTAATCAAGACTGCCGTCTTCTGGGAAGCGACACTGGACAAAATTTCGGTGAAACGTGCTGCCTTCATCTTCGGGGTTGGTTATTCCGATAATGGGGGGGGGGGGAAGGACGTTCTTCCGAAATATACGCAAATTTCTTCCAGAACACACGGCGTCACAACCAGATGATCGTAATCTTCCATATCACCTCCGTGACAACAATATTTCACAAATCATTAATGTTGTCAGGGAATCATGTCTATGGCACAAGTTACCTCTCTGTTGTTGAAGTAACGCCCTTGATAGGGTACCAAGTTTGGCGTCCGTGATTTATACATACATATAAAGTGATTTACACTACGCTGTTTCCTGTCAAACGGCTGAGGGCGAGGGCAGGAAAACACATTTTACATGGAAATAAATGCCCGTTCTTCTCTGGATTTTCGAATAATAGTGAAGATGAAAGTAATATGGGACGGATAGAGAATAACTGAGTGCTAACGTATGATCCAGTGATGTTGGGACTGCTTGCATTATCACCAGCACTCAACGTGTGTCTTCGCTTCGAACCTTGTCGCAAATCGGCGAAAAAGATGTCTGCACTCAGTGGCGTAGCTATTGGGTGTGGGGGCAACATTGCGGCCGCTTCAGGCGTCAAAATTAATGTTAGAAGAAAGAATTCCATTTTGTGCGCAAAATATTTTAAATCGCTCAGCCAAATAAAAGGAAATTCAATAACGACAGTGGTATTTTAGGTTCGTATTTTCTGTCAGGGGCGGTCACTGCGATTACTCGCCCCTGGCACCAAAACCCTGGCTACGCCACTGTCTGCTATAAATCCGGCACGATGTAAGTCCAGAATGTCCCAAATAAATCATATGATGTGCTGATACGCCGTGCTCTGAAAGGAACTTTGCAAATTGGAACTGGTATCCTGCCACGATTAAAAGATAAACATTTCATCAATATACTAACCAACGAATGCACATATAATTTCACATAAAACACTTTAAAACACTTTAGGAGTGTTTTAAAAGTGTTTTATGTGAAATTATACGTGCATTCGTTGGTTGATAAATTGAAGTGATTCTACAAAAATGCACGGTGCTACAATAAGATTTATAGTTAATGCCCAACAGGCAAAACTGAACAACATCTATAAGGACACCAAGCTAAAGTTATTAAAAACAAACGCAGCAATATGGCTCAACAAAATGTGCAAAGCTAAACAACTAAAACCTAAATACATCAATGTTAAGATCAGCGGACAGAAACCACAGGACAAGAAAACCACAACCAACGCCATCAGGTTCAGAATCAACCAAGAAATCAAATTCCTATATCGCAAGAAATAACACCTCAACCAGCGACTATACAAGGAGTGTTTTTTAAGTGTTTTAAAAGTGTTTTAAGTGAAATTATATGTGAATTCGTTGGTTGATAAATTGAAGCGATTCTATAAAAAATGCACGGTGCTACAATAAGATTTATTTTATCAATACTTTCTTCGACATTTTGCTAATTAGCATGACGATCGCTAACTGCAGCTAGCAATACAGACAAAAGCCATTTTGCCAACCGCGGATTTGAATTAACGGTGCTTCTCTGTTTGTACCGAACTTTGCCAAGTCAGTAGCTATTTAGTTTGTATGTATACACTGTTTTTAATCTACAAACACATAAGGCGGGGGGGGGGGGGGGGGG
>Ga0131853_10008585_pt1 | contig 18644 bp, 16 predicted proteins | sample TergutLab28metaG_FD_92764 | JGI IMG/M metagenome (GOLD analysis project Ga0131853, IMG submission 92764) | Labiotermes labralis P1 segment gut microbial communities from Petit-Saut dam, French Guiana - Lab288 P1 (version 2) (version 2) | ecosystem: Host-associated > Arthropoda: Insects >...
AGCAAAGGAGCTTGGTTACGATTGTGTGGTAACCCATCATCCAAGGAACACCCATCCTAATATTGGAGACGTATTAGACGATCATATTTTCAAATTGGAAGCATTAGGAATGCCGAGGAACAAGTCACAGAAGTTGCTAGCAAACCGTAAAGAGAGTTTGAGCTACCGATTCCATGTGGCCAATTCAAGACGAAGCGAAAGCGCGGCTCAGTTGCTGGAGATGCCATTTGTAAGCATTCACACGCCAGCGGATATTATTGGTGAGAAGATGGTTCAGGAGCATTTAGATAGCAAGTTTTTAGACAAGCCAGATACGAAGCTGTCAGACATTGTTAAGGCATTTGAAGAAATTGGTGAATACAAAAATTCGGTGAGAAAACCAGTGATTCGTGTTGGTTCAGAAGATAGTTATGCTGGTAAAATTTACGTTTTGATGACAGGCTTAACCGGGCCTGGTGTTGATGTGTTGAAGGCGTATTTTGAAGCAGGTGTGGGGACATTGATCGTGATGCACATTCCGGAAGAAGACACGAAGGCGCTTAAAGAGCAAAACATCGGAAATGTGATCATCGCTGGTCACATGTCAAGCGATTCACTTGGAATGAACAAAATTGCTGAGAAGTGGGAAGAGCATGGCGTCGAAGTGACGATGATGTCAGGCGTCGTTTCAAAGTAAAGAAATGGATGAGCAACAACTGTTAAGAAAGAGGAGTGGGATTTATGGCCTTTTCAAAGCCAAAGGGAACATACGACGTGATGCCGACCGAGTCGGGAAAGTGGCAATACGTCGAACAAATTGTACGAGAGGTAGCACGCGCCTATAACGTTCATGAAATCAGAACACCGATGTTTGAAGCGTCGGATCTTTATCATCGTTCAGCAGGAGAGACCAGCGACGTGGTAAGCAAAGAAACTTACGATTTTAAAGACCGCGGCGATCGCGACATGACCCTTCGTCCAGAAGGAACAGCAGGTGTGGTTCGTAGCTTTATTGAAAACAAGCTATACACAAAAACAGGGGCCCAAAAAATGTACTACATTGGGCCGATGTTCCGTTACGAAAGACAACAAAAAGGACGCTATCGTCAACACGTGCAATTCGGGGTAGAGGCTTTTGGAGTTGACCACCCGCTACAGGATGTAGAAATTATAACGCTCGCTTGTTTGGTACTAAAGAAGTTAGGGCTGGATCAAAACGTCAAAGTGAAACTAAATTCTCTCGGAAGTGATGCGAGCCGTGATTTGTATCGCATGGCACTGGTTGATCACTTCGCGAACTATAGAGATGACCTATGTTCCGATTGTCAGACGCGGTTTGAAAAAAATCCCCTGCGTATTTTAGATTGTAAACGAGATGCCGAGAGTCCAGCCATGCAGTCTGCACCGGAAATGGTCGATTACTTAGTAGAAGAAGACTTAGCTTACTTCAATGCGGTCAAGGCGGGGTTAGAAGCGGTCGGAATTGCTTATGAGTACGATCGTAACTTGGTTCGTGGCTTTGATTATTATACCCACACTATTTTTGAAGTGCAGGCAGACATTCCTGGATTTGGTGCTCAGACCACACTTTGTGGTGGTGGTCGTTACAACAAATTAGTGGAAGAATTAGGTGGTCCTGCCACGCCTGGTATTGGATTTGGCATGGGACTCGAGCGTGTGTTATTAGCGTTGGAAGCGGCAGAAATCGAGCACAGCATGGATGAGCGTGTCGATGTCTTCTTCCTACCGATGGGGATCGCAGCTGAACGCATGGTAGCTCGTGCGATGAGCGAAATCCGGGCTGCTGGAGTGGTTTGTGAAGCAGATTTCTCTGAGCGAAAGCTCAAAGCTAGGTTCAAGTTAGCGGACGATGCTCGTGCTCGCTATACGGTTGTCGTTGGTGATGCGGAAGTTGCCAATGGTGTTTTGAATGTGAAAGATGCGGCAACTGGGGATCAGACAGCGATTAAAGTGAAAGATTTAGTGAACTTTTTAAAAAGCTAGTGACGACAGAGACGATAGAAGGCAAGGAGTGAGAAAAGTGGAGCAAAAACCTTTTAACTTAGAAGAGGCACTTGGGGAGCTGGATGCAAAAATTTGCGACATGGTCGAGAAGACGTTTGATGCAGAATCCATTAATAGAATTGATCAAAGGTTGGAAAAAACCATTGAATCGGCTGCTAGTACCATCAAGCAAACCACATTAAACATGACAGAGGCGTTTGTCCAAAAACAAGAAGATATGAAGCAGCGAAGCAATAATAAACAGTTGTATGCTAAAATGACGGGGCCTCGAATCCTTGGCTTTTTTATGGCCATCGTCGGTTATTTATATGGTTTCGTTTTTGCTATTGCGCTTTTTTCAGCCGATCGCCCTGCGGCAGCGATTCCATTGATTATTTTAGCTTTAGGCTTACTCTTTCTAGGAACTAACGGCGCTTTTCGAATCCAAAGGACAAAGCGTTTTGAGCAATACGTCCGCTATTTTAAAGCTAGCGGTAAAGCATATGAACAGGTAGACGAGTTAGCAAAAATAGTTCGAAAAGATGCTTCTTTTGTTAGCAAAGAGTTACAAAAAATGGTGGCTTCTAGCTGGTTTAAACAAGGACATTTTATTGAAAGTGATCAGGTGTTAATCGTCAACCATGAGACGTTTAAGACGTATCAGCAAGTTAGAAGTGAGCAATTAGCAAAAGAAAGGCAAGTAGCACAGGAAGAGCAATCGTTGCCAGCACAGGCAAGAGAGATGCTAACAAGAGGAAACGATTATTTGATACAGCTTAAGGCAGGTGCTGCCGGTATTGAAGAAGCTATCATAAAAGAGAAGTTAATAAAATTAGAAAATGTGATCGAAAAGATTTTTGACTACGTCAAAGAGCATCCGGAAGCGGCAAATGGGCTCCAAAAGATGATCAATCATTATTTACCAATGACGGTTAAAATTGTAGATTCCTATGCGCGCTTGAGTATTCCGACACCGACACCCCAGATTACCAGTGCCAAGACCGAAATTGAAGAGATGCTAGATACCCTTACAAGTGCTTTTGAAAAGTTGTTGACCCGTTTATTTAAAGAAGTGGTTTGGGATGCGAGTACAGATGTCTCTGTTTTGCAAAACATGTTAGCAAATGAAGGATTAGTTAAGAAAGATTTTGAGGTTTAGTAGTAGACGTTTGAATAAGAGAGGTTTTACACGATGAAAAAGACGCACAACAACGGAGAATTAAGATTAAGTAACGTCGGAGAAACGGTTTGCTTAAAAGGTTGGGTGGCAAAGACCCGGAATCTAGGTGGATTGATTTTTATTGACCTTCGCGATCGTTATGGCATGACTCAATTGATGGTTAATCCTGAGGATGCAGAGGCTGGGCTAGTGAAAGTCGCTGAGGAGCTTCGCACCGAATACGTGGTCGAAGTAGAGGGTAAGGTCATCGAGCGTGAAAGCAAGAACCAAGACATGTCAACGGGGGAGATTGAGATTGAAGTATCAGCTATCGGTATTTTGACCCGGGCCCAACAAACGCCTTTAATTATTGCTGACGCGACCGATGCGTTAGAGGATACCCGTTTAAAGTATCGTTATTTAGATATCCGACGTCCGGCGATGCAACGTAATTTGATTTTGCGTCATAAAATGATTACGTCGATTCGTAACTTTTATAATAACAACGGATTTATCGATGTGGAGACGCCAATTTTAACGAAAGCAACGCCGGAAGGAGCACGCGACTATTTAGTACCGAGTCGCGTTCACAAGGGTGAATTTTATGCCCTACCGCAATCACCACAAATGTTTAAGCAGTTGCTCATGGTAGGGGGAATAGATAAGTATTATCAAATTGCCCGTTGTTTCCGTGACGAGGATTTGCGTGCCGACCGCCAACCGGAGTTTACTCAGTTGGATGTGGAGACCTCGTTTTTATCACAATCTGAGATCATGGAACTAACAGAGCGCATGTTAAAAGGGGTGATGTGCGACGTTTTAGACGTAGAGATCGACTACGATTTCCCAGTGATGCCTTATCGTGAGGCCATGGATCGTTACGGATCGGACAAGCCAGATACCCGTTTTGATATGGAGTTAATTGCTTTGAACGATGTGGTGGCTAATTGTGGCTTCGGTGTTTTTGCTGATACGGTGAAAGCGGGGAACGTGGTAAAAGCACTTAATGTAAAAGGCGCAGCCGAGAAGTTCTCTCGTAAGGACATCGACAAATTGACAGACTTTGTTAAGAATTACAAGGCTAAAGGCTTGGCGTGGGTCAAAGTAACAGAAGAGGGATGGTCAGGGCCAATTGCTAAGTTCTTTGAAGCAACCGATGTAGGGTTGGTTAACGAAAAAGCAAGCGCAGAAGCTGGAGATCTATTGTTATTTGTCGCTGACGTTCAGGAAGTGACTAATAATAGCTTAGGAATGTTACGTGGACATTTGGGTAAGGAATTGGGATTAATCGATGAGTCGAAGTACAACTTTTTATGGATCGTTGATTGGCCGCTGTACGAGTACGACGAAGAGGCGGGTCGCTATTTTGCCGCACACCATCCGTTTACGTCGCCGGCTCTTACGGACATGGAGACCTTCGATCAGAATCCGAAAGAGGCGTTGGCCCAGGCATACGACGTGGTATTAAATGGATTTGAGCTTGGTGGAGGATCGATCCGTATTTACGATCCAGCAATCCAGGAACGGATGTTTAAAACGTTAGGTTTCTCGCAAGAAGAAATCGATACTCAGTTTGGTTTCATGGTTAACGCCTTGAAATATGGGACGCCACCTCACGGTGGAATTGCCTTAGGGATGGATCGTTTTGCCATGTTATTAACAGGATCTGATAGCATTCGCGACGTGATTGCCTTCCCGAAAACCCAGTCAGCTTCTTGCTCGATGACTGGTGCGCCAGGAACCGCAAACGAAGTTCAGTTGGATGAATTAGCGGTTTCTGTGATGAGGAAAGATGACAAGTAAATCTTTGATTAAGAAAGTGAGGGATTAGAAATGTTTAAAAGAGGATTACTATTAAGTGCGCTCTTATTTTTCAGCTTACCTGTTCTAATTGGGTGCGGTTCAGAGCGTATTGAAGCGACTGAGTTCTCAGAAACACGCGTAGAGCTGATTGTTGAGAACGTTACGGTTCAGCACAGAGAAGATATGGTTGTAAGAGATCGAGGAGAACATGGCATTGACATGATGTTGGGTGAGCAAAGGTTTGTTAATATCAACCCATCTGGTCTAGAGGTTGATGTGTTGACGTTGGAAATTGCACAAATCGTGGCGGATGCGATGGGATTAATCGATGCGACCGAATTGGAAGAAATGAGGATTAATAACCAAGATGCATTTCTCGTGCAGGGCGGCATGGAAATAGACGATGAAGACTACTTAGTCTCTGTTCTTTTCTTCTTGGCTAATGGAAATTTCTACTCGATGAGTTACATCGCATCGGAAGAGCTCTTTGAAGTGTACTATCCGTATTTTGTTGAGATTAGAGATAGTATTGGCGAAATCGAAATAGTGGTGTTGACACTTGAAGAGGTGCAAGACATGGTCATTGAGGCTATCGAATCAATGGATAAAAATGAGTACATTGAACCGTTTGGTCGAAGCATTTCACCATCGCTTACTCAGTTGGCAGACTGGCTAGACATGGAGATTGATTTATTAGAACAAGCTTCCATTGAAAGAATTAGTGCACTAAGAGAAAATACAGAGGGCATCAGTTTACCTGGTGATACCAATCCAAATGAATCAACCTTTGCTTTCTGGTCATTTGACTATGAAGTAGACGACGATGGCGAGATGACGTTAAGATTCACGCTAGTCCATGACATTGAAATTGAAGAACCAGAGCCTTTAGAGCCTGTTTCTTTGTTTGCAGGGGAATGGGAAGGTGGAACCGATGTACCCGCAGGTCGTTGGGTAATTACAGGTACGGGGTCTGGGAACTTCGTTATTTGGCGTGGAACGGATTTGCGTACGAACGAAATTTTAGGTGAGGGAAGATTTGGCGTGGCCTCTATTACAACGGATATCGCTGATGGGGATGAAATCTCAATTAGCGGTCTGAACAACGTAACGTTTACACCCGTTACTGAAAGAAGCCCATCTACCAGCTTATCCGCAGGGCATTGGGTGGTAGGCGAGGACATCGAAGCAGGTGCCTTTGATGCCACGACACCATCTGGAAGCGGAAACTTTGTTATTTGGCGTGGAAATAGCTTAAGGACGAATGAAATTTTAGGAGATGGAAGTTTCGGTGTTGAGCGTGTCAGGGTCAACCTTGCTAATGGAGACCGTATCTCTATTTCCGGATTAGATCGTGTAGACTTTGAATAAGATGAAGAAATTTATTGTCAACTCCCCAGAAGAAACCATTGAATTTGCTAAAAATCTAGGTTCAGGCTTGGCGCCTGGATCTATTTTGACGTTGGAAGGAGATCTTGCTGCTGGGAAGACCACCTTTACGAAGGGGTTAGCCCAGGGTCTTGCCATCGACGACGTGATTGATAGTCCGACCTTTGCTATTATTAAAGAATACGATGGTAAAATTCCACTCTATCACATGGACGTTTACCGGTTAGATGGCGATTCTGACATCGACTTCATCTTGGAGTATTTCGATCGTGATGGCGTGTGCGTGATTGAGTGGGCGTCCATGATTGAGCAGGATTTACCTAGTGATCGTATCGACATTAAAATTGACCGCCTGGATGGCGATCGTCGAGAAATAACGGTGATTGACTCGAGGAGGGATAGTTTAATTTCCCCAAACTAGCATAAAATGGCTATTTCGGGAGAGTTTGAGACGTCAAATCCCTTCAGAATATCCCTTTTTCCTCAGAAATGGCTTAAAAAGGATATTTTTTCTAATTTAGAATCTTAAAAATCCCCCAAATAGGTTAAAAATCGAGCTTTTGGGGAAATTCAGCCTCTAAACATCATCAAAAATATCCCTTTTCTCCTAAAAATAGGTCAAAAGGGATATTTTCTGTTAAAAGCCATCAAGATAAAAAAAGTCTGTATTTGAGTGTTTTCGATACAAACTTTTTTCATTTACAGCAATCCGATCAATCGCCACCACGGAAGTTGGACAAAGAATACAACGATAAATGCAATGAACAGTAGCGGGATTCCTAATTTTATGACCTCTTTACTACTATACAACCCATTTTCCTCACCAATTCCCACAATCATACTCATGTGATGGAAAGGGAAGATGTAGTGAGCGTAAACTGCCACATACACGATGAAAATAGGTATCAAAGGGTTAAGACCAAGTGGTTCTGTGAAAGCTAATGTTGCCGGGAGAATCAAACTTAATGTAGCGATAACACTCCCCAAGAACATATGAATAACCACCACAACGGCAATCACAACAATCGCCCATAAAATGATGCTGTCTGGCGTGGCATGAGGGAATACTAAATTAGCTAAGAAGTCATTGGTACCAACAACAGCTCCCACACGTCCAATCGCGATGGCGGCTGTCAAAAAAATTAGAACGTGGATTGGTACATCTGCCCAATGCTTCGCGTCAACGACTTCACCAATCAACGGCATTCCCATCAACATGGTAATAGCAAAAGTGGCCCAGCCGACATCAATGCCATGCCAGCCATCGGTCGTCCAAATGATAATCGCAATCGCAAGCCACATCATAACACGTTTTTCTTTATTCGTTAACTTCCCCATTTGACTAAAACGATCCGCCATCAAACGCTTGTTGAACTGTACTTCCTGAGTCGGCTTAAATACGATTAAGATGGCCATCATGGTTAAAAGGATGGCTACCATCGCCGGTGGTCCCATATAAACGAGCCAAGATAACCACCCAACTGAAAGATCTGCATATTCAAGGATCATCAAATTAATGGAACTATCCCCCGTTAAAAATAGCATGGAAGTAGGAATAGAACTGGCGAACACAGTTAAGCCAATGGTAATGGCATCTTTTTGATTGAGTCCAGTACTAGCAATGACCTGCTTCATCACTGCCATAATAATCAAGCTTCTGGCCCAAGAAGCAGGAATGATTAAACTAAGGAGGATGTGCAACACGAAGATGACCACAATGATGCTACGAAAGTTAGTAATGTGTTTGGAAATCACGTACATGGCAATCCGCTCACCAAGGCCTGAATGCTTAACCGCTGAAGCGATCAAAAAAGCACTGATAACAAAATACATGAAGGACCCTGTCCAAGGGGAAAAAATAAGTGCCGGTTCAGCTATATTTAGCAGGACAAGAAGTGCTAGATAAACTCCCGATACGTATCCCATATTGCCTACCTGAAAGGCCCAGAAAATGACCGTCATCAGCGTAGCAGCTAAGAATAGCTGGCCTTCACCTTCTAATCCATCGATCGGTACTAAGTTGACAATGGTAAAGACCGTTACGCCAATCAAGAGTCCTAAAATTCGACTGTTTAAATGTTTCATACTTGCTTCATTCCTCTATGTGTGCTGAAGTATTCAGATAAAAAATGACTTAAAAAATCTGAATGGATGTGTGCATTGCTTGTCGTCCGGTTAGTGAGTGAGATTTAAGTTTTAATCAGCACTGGAACCTGTCCTTTTTAAGCTATGGAAATATTAGCTTATTTTTTTATCTTTTGCAAGTCGAGAGATTGTACTTCTTCTTTTTTTCGTGTATGATTTAGGTACGTAAGGAGGGTTTGAATGTGTTAACGTTAAGCATCGATACAAGTACGAATATTTTATCCATCGCCCTTGTAAAAGATCATGAAGTTTTGATGTCCATTAATGAAGCGACATTAAACAACCAATCTGAAATTTTAATGTCACGTATTCAAGAGACGCTGTCTCAGTGTCAAGTAAAACCTTCTGATTTAGACTTAATCGGTGTTGCTATCGGGCCTGGTTCTTATACGGGCATTCGAGTGGGGGTAGCGGCTGCGAAGAGTTTGGGGTATGCGCTAGATGTCCCAGTCGTGGGTGTCTCTAGCTTGGAAGCGATGGTCTATGCCAGTGGTCGCAAAGGGGTAGTCGTTCCGATGATGGATGCTCGTCGCGGTACGGTGTTTGCTAGTGTAGTTGATCAAGGTCGTGTGGTTGTACCTGAAGGTCATTATGAGCTGGAGGATTTGCTTAGCAGGTTGCCTGTCGGGCAGCCCATCTCATTTGTAGGAGATGGTGGTGTTGCTCATAAGGAGCGAATTTTGAGTGTGTTCTATGCGTGTGAGGTTATGTCTGAGGTTGATTTTAAGCGAGGCAAGGCCGAGGTGGTAGCAGAACTGGCTTGCAAAGGGTCACCTATAAAAAATATTCACGCGTTGGTGCCTAATTATTTGCGAAAAACGGAAGCTGAGGTTAATGCTGGTGTCTGAGAAAATTGCGTTAGTAGAAGGGTTTATTGAGTTTCACGCCGTAGCGGGATTTGCTGATATCCATCATGTGGAAGTTCTGCCTGAGTTTCGGGGACAAGGTTATGGATCGAAGTTGATGGCATTATTTTTGGATGAGATGAAGGCCTATGGGGTAACGGAAATTACGTTGGAAGTCCGGGTGGATAATGTCTCGGCTATCGGTTTGTACGAGAAGTTTGGTTTTGAGCGAGTCGGCGTCAGGAAGGGGTATTATAAGGGCATTGACGGGATTTTGATGAGGAAAGGTTAGAGGAGTTGGGAATAATGAGATGTGGTAGTTGTATGACTGAAAATGAGCATGGATCTAAGCTATGCATGGGTTGTCATCAGCCTCTTAAAGGTGGAAGAAAGAAATTAACCATGATGCTTGGCATCAGTTTTGGCCTGGTTGTTAGTGTGATTGCTATATTTTTGATCTTCAATCTTGAGTCTGGTAGTAGGGGCGCTCGCTCTAATAGCGATGAAATTCTCTTTATCAATCAATGGAACACTCAATCTTGGATGGGTGTCTTTGTAACAGAGAACCGTATTTACCTTGTTGACGATCGTGTGGTTGCCTATTCTCATGATTTTGAAGTAGAAGACACTTTTGAGGTGACGAGCTGGCTAGATGACGTCCACGTGCGTGATGATATGATTTACTATACGAATTTTGGTACGTTATACCGCTACGATCCTGAAACGCAAACAACGCAATCCATTGTTGAAGGGGTGCATAATATGGTGGTCATCGGCGATTTAATCTTTCATCAATCTCTAAGTTGGGGACCTTCTGATTTATACGTTTATGACCTTGAAAGAGGAGAGCGTACCGTCCTTGTTAGAGAAAGCGTTCGTGAATTTATGGTTAACCCAGGGCAGGATCGCCTGGTGTTTCTTAACGATGAAGGACGCTTGTATTATACAAACATGTTAGGTGACGAGCAGACGCCGATTAGTAGTCAACGTACCGTTTGGAGCTTTGCTTACGACGGCGAATACGTCTTCTGGGAAGATTTCAACAACCTTTTCCGGTTTGACTTTGAGACCGAGCAAACCGTTGTCGTTGGCGAGTCTTCTGACATAAGGCAAATGGCCTTTATCGGGGATTACCTTGTTTTTTCAAACTGGGATCATGAGATTCATGTGATGAACCGAGACGGTAGTGACCGTCGACTTCTTGCCACTGATGCCTGGGATTTTGCGGTGACGCCGCATTGGATTATTTTTGTGCGAGAGCGAGGAAGAGACGATTTTGAGCGTTATGTGGTAGATTTAGAAGGAAATGCCTATGAGTTAACGGAAGCCGGTCTTGGGGATGCGCTTGTACCTAGAAGAGACGACCAGATTGGGAGTTCACAAATGAATCAAAGTACGGTTCCTTTAGAAAGTTTGACCCTTGATGTGATCGGCAATCCGATCTTTATGAATCAAGCGAGTCGGCATACCTTGTTTTCAGACTCAGCCTTTCTAACAGAAGAGAGCGTTTATTTCATCCTTCGCGATTCAGGCTGGCGTGATAACGTGGTGAGATTTGACTTAGATTTCGCAGCATACGAGGTATTAATGACAGATAACCGCATTGACTCCATTCACATTGAAGGAGAAATGATTTACTTTATCAGTGAAGGTATTCTTTACCGTTACGATATAGAAGCAAGCACACGAACGACCCTCGCTGAGGACATTTTCCATTCGGTGCATGTGGAAGGATACGTCTATTTCCGAAATGAACGATTTGATAAGGAAGGGTTATATGCATTAGACTTGGAAACTGGCAACATTGATCAAGTGATTGATGATGACATTAGAGAGTTTTTTGTGGACGTGGAAAATGATCGAATTGTATTTACAAGTAGTGGCCGGCTTTATCAGTCGGATTTGAGAGGACGAGACCGTCAACGTGTTACCGACTCTTTGGTGTGGTCGTTTACTTACGATGGCGAGCATGCTTATTGGATAGCAGGGATGGGTGGGGAATTCTTTAGCTTCCATTTTGAAAGTGGAAAGGTGGAGTCGGTCGAGTTATCGATTGAGACCGGACAAATGAGCATGATGGGTGATTACATTCTGGTGTTAACCATCGATAGCAACCTTTACCTCATCGATTCCAATGATGGAAGTCAGCGTCTGTTGGGAGCAGATATTTGGTGGTTTTCAGTGATAGGAAATCTGATTGTGTATGAAGATGGTGATTTCGAAACTCGGATCATGGATTTAGAGGGGAACAGTGCAGTAATAGGAGATTTCTTGTTAGAGTAGGAGTAGATGAAAAATGAGACAACGCAGTATGAAAGTGAACATGAATTTTATTGGTGTTATTTTTACGGTGATAGGCGCTGTTTTCATTCCAGTTGGGTTTATCGGTCCTTTGATTTTCCAACCGGGACGAATGGCAACGATTAATGGGGTATATCGACCATTAACAGAAGCAGACGTTTGGATTGGGTGGTTGTTTGGGGGGATCTTTTGGACCATTGGGTTAATCTTTTTAATGGTTGGGTTGGTATTTTGGCTTCGACCAAGGAAAAGACGTCGTGAAATTGAGCGGTTAAAAAGAGAAGGTGTTCGAATTGAAGCGACGGTGCAAAGTTGCGATTCAACCAATGTTCGTTTTGGTGTTACCACTGGTAATATAGGGGAGCATGGTGGGATGGGTGGTCGAGCTACGTACTACCTGACCTGCTCTTACGAGGATTTCCATGGGACAACCTACGTATTTAAAAGTGATTTATTAAGGGAAGATCCAACCCCTTACCTGCAAGATGGAAAAGTGGTGGTTTATCACGATCGCGGGGGCATGACCCCTAACTATGTGGACGTTGACGAAAGCATTGGATTGGGGAGTCGTGTGATGATGGTGTAGTGGAGCTTTAACGAGGAGGACGACCGTATGGAAAAACAACAATTAATACTTGGCATTGAATCCAGTTGCGACGAGACCGCCGCTAGTGTGGTTCGCAATGGAAATGAAGTGTTGTCCAATGTGGTCGCCACTCAAATTGAGGTTCATAAAAAGTTTGGTGGCGTTGTACCGGAAGTGGCTAGTCGCCATCACGTGGAAGCAATCACGGCTGTCATCGATGAAGCGATGGCACAAGCTGGCGTGACCTTTTCAGATTTAGATGGCATTGCCGTATGCAAGGGGCCGGGACTTGTTGGTGCCCTTATTGTGGGACTTCAAGCAGCGAAAGCCATCTCCTTTGCTCATGGAATTCCACTTGTTCCTATTCATCACATTGCCGGACACATTTATGCCAATGCCTTGGTAGCAGAGATGGATTTTCCATTGATTGCTCTCGTCGTTAGTGGTGGTCACACGGAATTAATTTTAATGAAGGATCACTTTGAATTTGAATACCTTGGTCGCACGTTAGACGACGCCGTTGGGGAAGCCTACGATAAGGTAGCTCGGATTTTAGACGTGGGTTATCCGGGTGGTCCCATCATCGATAAAATGGCCCGTGAAGGGGAAGATACCTATCACTTACCACGGATTTGGCTTGATCGTCACGCCTTCGACTTCAGTTTTTCTGGACTAAAATCAGCGGTCATCAATTTGAGTCACAACGCCACCCAGCGAGGTGAAGAAATCCACCCGGCCAACTTGGCAGCTAGTTTCCAAGCCAGTGTGGTAGAAGTGTTGACCGAAAAAACCATGAAGGCACTAGAGAAATATCAGGTGAAAAACTTAGTGATAGCGGGGGGCGTTGCAGCAAATTCTGGGCTAAGGACCTCTTTAACAGAAGCGGGTGCCGCAAGAGGGATTAACGTCAGCGTACCAACCCTTAACTACTGTACCGATAATGCCGCTATGATCGCAGCTGCAGGAAGTGTCGCATTGAAAAAAGGTCTCACAAGCGATCTGTTGGTCGATGCAAAACCTAATTTGAAGTTATGACAGTCACTAGGCGGATTAATCTACGATGCCTAGTGACTTTTTTACACTCGCTTCGTTGCGAAAAGCCAAGTGGATCTCCATTTTAGGGATTTTACTTGGCTTTCAAACAGGAGACTGACTCGGAAGGGTCTTTTCTTACCCTACGGAGCTGATAAAATTAAAAACGTTGATCCCAATCACCAGAAGGATGACCCATTGAAACGTTAGTTTTACCTTCTCAGATGTCAACTGCTGACTCAACTTTGCCCCAATGGTTCCACCTAAAATAGCTGCTGGTACAATAAACCATAAAATAGATAAATCATGCTCACTGAAGCCACTACCAAGACCGATGGTTACCAGTTTTGCTAGTTGTGAGAAAAAGATGGTGCAAATGGAATAGATGGTGGCTTCTTTGATGTTGATACCAAACATGAGCATCATTAAAGCGACGTTGATAGGTCCACCGCCGATGCTAAGTAGGCTAGCTAGAAATCCAAGTGAAAAGCCACAAATCACATAATAAAAGGCATGGTTAAGAGCCCACGATTTCCAATTAAAGTTCATATATAAAAAAGCGAATCCTAAGCTGATGACGGTGATGACGATTTGGATTTCTGTTACGAGGCCATCGTTACGAAGGCGAAGCAATAGTTCTTCAAAAACGATATTTCCTAATACGCCACCTACAACGGCGCTTAAAGAAATCCAAAAAATCATTTGCCATCTAAAATTAGGACCGCTTTTGATTTGTCTAATGGTTGAAGCGATTGACATGGCAAAAACGGCAACCGTTGAGTAAAAAGAGACTGAAATAACCGGATGGTAGCCAATAAAATCAAGAATGGGCTTAATTATAACGCCACCACCCATGCCTGCTATGGCCCCAATGGCACTAGCAGCGATAATGACTAGAAAGTATAAAATCTCAATCATTTTTCTGTTTCACCTGATAAACCATCGTCAGTCATTAAGGTTGATTTCATAAATAGCCACTCCTCATTGAATTTTTGCTACCGTCTCTTTATCTGTCTTCAACTTCCGTATAAAGAATTCCGTTTGTCCATGCCTCAAGGGCCTTCTTTCGACAAGGGATCATTGGCTCGGGGAGGTCATCTAAATCAAACCAACGGAGGTCGGTTGCTTTATCTGGTTCCATAATAGACGGGACGCCAGAGTAAGCTTTTACCAAAAAATAAATATGATAATAATTTCGATCGCTTTCTGAAAAATGATGAGTCAGGTGAGCAAAGTCTAGATCGCTAATTTCTACTCTGATCCCAACTTCCTCTTGGCATTCACGTACCACAGCTTCCTTGGCAGTCTCATCTGCTTCTACGTGCCCAGAGGCAGCCGTATCCCACTGGCCGTCACAATAACCGGTGTTTTGCCTCACATGTAGCAGAATTTGCTTGTTGTCCTCGCTTAATATAATGGGAAAAACAGCTGAATAATTTTTATGTGGCATACTAGACTCTCCTTAAGGAATATCAAGATGTGCGCAGTTGGGGACTGATCATTGCTTACACTCCTCTGCCATCTTTTTAATACTACGCATTCGGTGGTTAATACCCGACTTCGTTAACGAATGTCCTCTTTCAGTGGCAACCTCCGCGAGATAGGCTAAGTTTTCCTCTGGAAATTCAAGCCGTAAATCAGCGACGTAGCGCAATTTTTCATTTAAAAATTCGGAACCTTTTACGCGGTCGATGAGTTCGATGTCTTCTACCTGCTGATCCGCAGCAGTAAGAGACCTCGTTTCGTTAGAAATCTCGCAATTATTAAGTCGATTATCTGAATTTCTCATGTCACGAATGATCCGAATGTCTTCAAAATTTAAAACCGACCCAACCGCTCCGACGGCTCGCAAGAAATCACCGATTTTTTCCGCTTCTTTGATGTAACAAATGTGACCTTTTTTTCGTGCGAGCACACGGGCGTTGAGATCAAGATCATTAAGAATAAGCTGCAACGTTAGGGCGTGTTCCGAATCGGTGGTGGTCATTTCGAAGTGATAAGACGATGTTTCAGGGTTGTTGATGGAACCACCTGCTAAAAAGGCACCTCTTAAGTAAGCACGCGCACAACATTCATGAGTGAGAAGGGATTCGAAAATAAAGAGGTCGCCTTCATCACTAGGCATGACTTGCAAGCTGTCGGCAATCTCCAAGACGTGGCTGATGATCTTCACCACATAGGTGTTATTTTTTTTAAGGTTTTTCTTTTTTCGTGCCAAAATCGACGTTTCCACATTGGGAAAGATATTTTTTAACAAGGTTAAAACTCGGCGTGCGATGGCGGCATTTTCCGTACTGAAACTCAAAGTAGGACCACTGCTTGTCAAAGACATCGTACCGTTCATTTTTAACAAAGCAGAAAGTTCTGCAATTTGGCAGCAGGTATCGCTATCGATACCGACCAACTCTTTTTTTATGTGCGCTGCAAAAGACACGTTAAAAACTCCTTAGTGCTAAAATTAAATATCAAGTAACAACGAGAAGATCATGGCGGCAATCTTTCTTGAATCGTGACGCACTTCGCCCATTTCTGTATAGGAAGTTAAGCGACTTTTTAGAACTTCAATTCCCAATTCATTTAACTTTTCTGTATCGACGTCAACTACCTCAGAATTTTCTACTTTGTATTTTTCGAGGATGTCAGCTTTAACCTTTTCATCGTTGACGATGACCTTGTCAATAAACTCAAACCCAACGTGAGACTCAATCGCCTTAATGTGTTTTGATACAGAAAGCCCAGTTGTTTCGCCCGGCTGGCTCATAATGTTGCAACAATAAACACATTGGGCGGAACTGTCTCTAATGGCATTTTTCATTTCTTCAAACAGTAAGTTGGGGATAATGCTGGTATACAAACTACCTGGAGCTAGGACGACCATGTCAGCATCTAGAATAGCTCTTACGGCTTCATCTAGAGCAGAGCAGGCACGCTCATAGAAAACCCGCTTGATACCTTTATCAACCTTTGGAATATTTGACTCTCCCATGGCCATGCTGCCATCTTCGTACTCAGCACATAGGCACAACGCTTCGTTACAAACGGGGAGTACACGTCCTCTGACGTTTAAAACTTCACTTAGGCTACCAATGGCCGTGGCAAAATTTCCGGTAATGTTTGTCATGGCAGCAATTAATAAATTTCCTGTCGGGTGGCCCGAAAGCCCATTTCCTTCTTCGAAACGGTACTGGAATAACTCTTGGACTAGCGGTTCAGATTCAGATAGTGCTACCAAGACGTTTCGAACGTCACCTGGGGGTGGAATGTCCAATTCATCACGGAGACTACCACTAGAACCACCATCGTCAGCCACCGTTACAATGGCTGTGATGTCGATGGGGAACTTTTTCAAACCACGTAGAATGGTGGACAATCCTGTTCCGCCCCCAATGACTGCAATCTTGTAGTCGTACATTATTTCGCCCCCCCTGGTTGATTAACTTGTTTCATGTTACGGTGAACCACATGGGTCGGATACTTTGGATCAAACTTTTTTGCTAAATACTCTGCAAGGGCAACGGAGCGATGTTGACCACCTGTACAGCCGATACCGATCACAATTTGCGACTTCCCCTCTTTTTTATAGTTAGGAATGAGGAAATCGAGAAGGTCAATCAATTTTTCTAAAAACGTTTGAGCAAGGGTTGATCCAACGACGTATTCGTAGACGTTTAAGTCAAGTCCGGTTTGCGTGCGCATGAGTTCGTCGTAAAAAGGGTTGGGTAAAAAACGCACGTCAAACATCACATCGGTATCGACAGGTGTGCCGTGTTTGAAGCCAAAAGACATGAAAGTAACGCTGAAGTAATTAGACGTATCATCACTATATAAACGCACGATTTCAAATTTTAACTCTCGGGCTGACATTCCAGTCGTATTAATTTTAGCCGTAGCAAGAGCAAAAATAGGAGCTAACAACTTCCGTTCCTTATTAATGCCATGAAGGGGATTAGTTTCTCGTGATAAAGGGTGGCTACGGCGCGTTTCCTTAAACCTTTTAATCAAGGTAGGATTGTCGGCATCAAGGAATAAGACTTGAACGTTGACGTAATGACTGTCTTGTAAGAAAGAAAGCATTTCATCGATGGATTCAAAGGCCAAGCTACGCAAATCGATAACCACCGCTAGCTTGACTTCCTGATCTGCCGTATCTAAGATGAGGTCCGTTAAAACAGGAAGCAGCTTAGGTGGCAGATTGTCGATGCAGTGGTAACCTAAATCCTCTAAGCTATTTAACACGACACTTTTACCCGATCCGCTCATACCAGTAACGATGAGCAAATTTACTTTCTTCGCCATAAAATCACTCCTTTGAAGTTAAAAGATTAACTACTTATAAGGTTGCTACTATGATCTTTAGATTATACCACGAGTAGCGGGATTAATCATTATGTTTTAAGTTTTCGATGGTCAGGTGGTTTCAGGGGTGGGGATTTATTCCTATTTTATCTGGAAAACCACTAAAGAACTTCTTTAGGCGATCAAATGTTTGAGAAATCATTGCTTTGATCTCAGATGTCAGACAATCAAAGTTGAAAAATGACCAAACTTGATTAAACTTTCCAATTTAGTCGTACAAGTCTTGAGAACTCATTTTTGAAGTGACTAAATTTCATAATAATCGCGCGTTTGGTCATCTGAGGTCGTTGATTTCGTGTACAAAATGACTAAAAGCATTAAAAATCATCTATTTGGTCACCAAATCGCTCTAAATGTACAAAAAAAGTGACTAAATGGCTATAAAAACTTGATTTTAGTCACTTAGAAGGATTAATTATGCAGAAATGATGACTAAATCAGATAAAAACGACGCATTTGGTCACAAACGGCTGGTAAAACAGATAATCAGTGTGATATAATCAGGTCATCTAAAGAAAAAGAGGAACATGTGATGAAAAATACGATCAACCGTTTAGAGAGGCAAAAACGAGAGCTTGCTGAAATTAAGAAAGAGCTCAAGCGACTACCAGCTGGTAGGCTCGTTAAAAAAAAGAACACCTACTTACATGTCGTGGGCGATAAACAAACTACGATTACCAACGATCATCTTCGTATTCAACAACTCGCTCGCCAAAAACTCCTATCCCTTCTTCAAAAGCAATGCCATTACAATTTACCACATGCTGCTCGCTACACTGAAAAAATTAGCGATCTACCACCAACAGAAATCATCCAAAATCTAGCACCTACTTACAGCTCGCTTCCACTTCACTACTTCTACCACCCTGATGTTCAAGCGTTCCTCACTAAAACCTTCCCATCAAACACCTACCCAACGGAAGGGCCTACCTTTACTAGCAACAACGGTACCATCGTTCGCTCGAAATCAGAAGTCCTGATCGCCAATCAACTGGAAGCTTACAACGTTCCTTACCGATATGAAATTCCACTCAGACTAGGTGACCAT
>Ga0131853_10008586_pt1 | contig 18644 bp, 9 predicted proteins | sample TergutLab28metaG_FD_92764 | JGI IMG/M metagenome (GOLD analysis project Ga0131853, IMG submission 92764) | Labiotermes labralis P1 segment gut microbial communities from Petit-Saut dam, French Guiana - Lab288 P1 (version 2) (version 2) | ecosystem: Host-associated > Arthropoda: Insects >...
AAAAATAAAAAAAAAAAAAGAAAAAAAAAAAAAAAAAAAAAAGAAAGAAATTTTTTTTTTTTTGCTGAAGTGACGTTAATGTTACTGTGACGATGTGCGGTCAAAAAAACAAAATACTCCACCATAATTTAAGAATGTGGGTATAATATTTTAGTAAAGATTAATGTCAATATAAACCCATCACTATTGCAGGACATACTGTAAAATAACACACACTTCAATCTTCACAACTCCATCTTTATGATTAAGTTTCAATTTGTACCACACGTTTCGGCCCTATTTCTGGCCATCTTGCGGACAAATATGACTGTATGATCGTCATGTCACCATTAAAATGAAATCTAATATTTTACAAAGTATCATTCAGATTAGAAAGGCAGGTGTCGCTGATTTGTGCTTGGGTTTGAGACCTCATGGTCTCGATACACCTAGGCCTTAATTGACGGGCCCTTTGTGCCCCAAAAGATGTGTTGTAAATAAACAAAAATTGAGAAAAATATTTTGTTAAAAATACATACACTTAAGAATATGGCTTGTACTCATGCCCACAGCTGCATACTGTAATGTTTTTATAGACTTGCTCTCCAATTTTTATATACCAATCTTATAACACGTGAGGCAATTCCCATGTATTCTTGCATTTCTTGGGGAATGAATGTAGATATCATGTTTACTCATCTTGATACAGTACATTACTAAAAGGTACAAAATGCAAAAAAATATGTGTTGGAGGAATGTAAATACAAAAGATGCGCATTTACATTGCACAGGGAAGTACAGTACTCCACTGGCCCATGCATGCCTGTGCCTGTACCTAATGATGGCTTGAAACAGGGCTGAAACATGTAGTACAGATTGAAGTTTAATTACAAAGACTGAGGTGTGAACGATGAGTTATGTATTAATTTTCCTTTTTGTTATGAAGTATCACATTCAATTAAAGGGATGAAGTGCACGTGTAGAATTTGAGAGCAGTGAAGGAAAAAGAAGAAAATACACTCTCAAATGTTGGGTTAACCCTTTCCTTGCTGAAGTGGAGAATATGGCGAGTTCCTAATGAAGCCAGCAAATGGCAGACGGGACTTAACTCAGCATTTAAGGGGTTAATGGCCACTTATTCTTTAAATATTTCTGGTAACATGCCGTTCACCCTCTTTTTATATACAGCAGGAAGAAAAACTCAACAGAACTGACATTAGTGTTTTGTTAAAAACATGTTCAGTACTCAGCCTGAGTGCTATATATAGTAGTAGTAATGATGATGCAAGACTGGCAGTGAACCAGTACACTAAGATCATAATGCATATCACTACTTCAATATAAACACGTAGCTAATAGCTTTAGCTTATTTTTTCTTGTAATTGCAGTCCACAGTCACGTCTGTCAAACCATTATGTCTCTTTGTGGCAGTTTATGTTTAGTTTGACAACACACGCACAATGCAAAAACCAATGGCGGTGAATATTAAAGGATTGGTATCATCATGCAGTTTGTTCCTTTTTTTTTTATACATTGTTCATGCATACCTTCACAGGAACTCTTACATGCATTCAGAAAATGTTTCTCTTTTAAACTTGCAACAGATCCTAACAATATACAACTCCTCCAAGCATTCACTCCTAAATAATTTGTACAATTCTGTTGAAGCTGTGGTTATATCTACAACTTCTTCTGTCTTCTTCATTCAATGTACACGTTTAACAATGATGTGAATTCTGTGCCTCGCTGTATGATGGGATTTACCCGCAACTAACTTCTGTACCCGTAACTATCCAACTCAGAAGGGATGACAAAGAGTATACTTTCAATCCTCCAGATACCCATCCAAGCTGATGATGGGAATCAAGTTGAATATGTTACCATCAACAGTGAGGCACAGAATTTCCACCCACACTCACATTTATCTAAACAGGTCACTCCATTTTGACTTGCTGTAGCAACTGTACGCAGTTTTCTCTGTCACGTCACTGCAAATATTACACAACCGAGGCACTATACATTGGAACCATGCTTATACTTATGTTTCCTTAAGTATTTATATGCATAGAAGAAAAATAGTGCACCGAGAGACACAATGACAATTATGATGTTCTTGTTAATAAGGTACACACACTAATAACAAAAAGTAACAATGTTATCTGATGAATATCTTTCTTAACAATATAACATTGTAAAAAGAGCGGTTGAAAGACATAGCAAACTTTCAAATATAAACTAAATACTTAGTGCATGATTTACTCCATAAAAAGTGGTTTTATACATTATTTAATATTCCTAGACTTTAAAAGACAAAGGAACTAGTTTAAATTACAGGTTTCTGTTATTATACACTAATAATGAAGTATATACAGTTATGAGGAACCTCCAACCAACAGAAAATATGGCTTCTGGTTTTCAACATGGAAGTAGCTCCATACACTATACATGATCCCCTAGCACCACATCTGGCACAGTGTTAACTCCCCCAAGAGGAATAACAGAAAACTTACCTCTCTCATTTTTGGATCTGGAAGTAAACATTGTTCACACTGACACAATTTTAGTGCAAACGCATGTCACATTTCAGTCAGTCCGTTGTTCACGAGCAAGACTCTTCCATTCTGTTTAAAACCGAAAAGCCAGCCCACAGTAAATTATCTGTTGCTTTATTGCAGAGGTCCACTTTAATATTATAGATATGGCTATGTAGGTATCTTAGATCATAAGTACACAGCATTCCGAGTGCTACCAACATTACTTCCTGCATGTATAACAACTTGAAGACCTCAAACTCGTGCTTGAGATCGATAATCACTTCACACAATTTGCAACTGCCATGCCGTGGGCCATATACGGCTTTTCAATTGGAAATGTTCCCTCATACCGTGTAAGGCAAATCTTGTCACTAAATGTTAGCCAACATAAATACGTCACTGAAGATAACAGTGCAAGGCAGCAATTCTATGTGTGAGGATTAGCTTTCAAGTTTTCTGTACTACAGCAATGCTTCCTCCACTTTACAGCTGGCCTCTTAATCAACATAATGCCAACAGACAACAAGAAATCTGATTCCTACAATACACTGCTGTAGTCCAGTTTCATATTTGTAATACCATACACCCAAAGATAATCTCTAAACTCAGGATTCAGTTGGCCCCTGAAATGATTGTACACAGCTGGACACAGTCCCTTGGTACTGCAAAAGTTGGTCAACCTTATCACAAGGATATTCTGTTGCCTGTAATGGTCTAAGATAGCTACACAATGAGCACAGATAAGAGCAGCAGCATAAACAGTGTATAGAAAAAAAAATAGTATTTTTTATATGTATATATATATATATATATATATATACACACACACACACACACACATGCACACACTTTTGCACACATACACATACACACAAATTATACAACTTCCAAATTAATTTAAATTTTGAGCACTGGTTGCTTTGTAGTTCACAGTTTATCTCTTCGACATGCACTGTTTTTATGTGTGCTCGTTAAGTACCAGAATGCGTTAACTAATGGCTCAAAGTGTTGGAGAAATAAAAGGTGCCTAATGTAACTCCGTATTACATGATTGTTGCATGGAGCTCTGTACAGGGAAATGTCTGAACACATGCTCATGTTCAACTGCACTGTAAAAACTTCACCAAACAGCAATCCCTAACATCCTCACATGGCAACCACTGTATGTGAAACAATTCTTGCATGCTTTGATCTAAAATCCTGTTGTATATTACATGGGTTTCACAGAAGTCACAAACCAATAATGTATCAATAATAATAATAATAATAATTCTACAGAGTCAACCCAGCATCAAAGGAAGATACACCAATCAAATTATATCACGGTATAGTTGATATTCACATACCTCATTTTATAAGTATAAGACAATATGTAACATACGAACAAAATGCATAATATGTTTTGCCCTTATACTGCACCACTTATATTACATAGAAACCATAACTAATCTTCAGATGGTTTGGATTCAACTATTAACCCTATCTACCGTCAAGGAAGTTCCTCAGATCAGGAATTTTTTCAGTCTTTGGTAGGACTGCTGTGACAAAGATTTTGGGAATGTCTCCCCCACATTATACACAGGGAAATGTAAACGATGCTGCATGTGGAACTGTTTCTGTGAGCTGCTGGAACTACGCTGGGTTAAGTAGACACACTTTATCATGTTCTGTGCAGCTGACAATGAAACCATATAGGCAATTTTTACGGATGATATACTAGGCACATGACCGAGTGTTGAGGCTTAATGCATACGTTTGCAAATGTAAACATTCTGGTGAAACTGATATATAGATGAAATATACAAACAAGATCAAAATTTTCAGTGGGGGGTAGGTGGTGGGCAATGCAAATTACAAGAAAAGTAATATGTATTTCTTAACCAGTAACAAGAATGTAATCGTAGCAACTACAAAAACTGACATAAAATATACATTTCTACAAAATATCTCACTTTATATGAGGTTAACATTTCTCACAGCAGACAGTACTGAGTATGCTCTTCTGGGACACAACAGCATAGTTTGGGAGACAGGCACCAAAACACTGGACAAATTTGCTGCATCCATCTTCACAGTAGAAGAATGAAGATGGAGGACGCAGATTCCTGTGGAATGTTGGTACTTATGTACCAAACCTCACGGCATGATATCCAAGAAGACTTATCTTATTTCAACAGCAGGCTACTAGATCAGCTACAAGCTTCAAATCTGTGTTTACACTTTTCAAAATATCGAAAAGTAAGATGGGCACTGGTGAAAGCAAGGGAATATGAATGGCAAACATCGTCATAATCAGTTGACTGTATGGACAAAAGCATACTAGATACTTTCTTGTACATACATATATTCTCATTATAAATATTTAACAAAGCTGATGACTGCTAAGACTATGCAAGTACTGTCGCATATGTCTGGACACAAACCCTGCACAATATAACACAGAACCACCTGATACATTATGGTAGTTGCATTTCATTTCAAATTGTTAGAAAACAAACACAGATACCTATTTGCTGACATTATTTTCAATTACAAATCTGGCACCAGACATTTTTCGTGTAAGCTATGAACTGTAAATGGGCCAGTGGACACAACACGATAAAAAAGTGCTCTTGTACCCTCTGAACCAAGAAACAATCAAAGCAAGAAGGTGACAAAATTTCTGAACTTGCAGGACATCCTTCACTACAAGGTATCACATTATAAACCCTGAATCATCTAAAACCCCCATAAAATCTATGAGTCGGAACACAACTTACTTCCATCTACACCAAGTCATTAATTATTCTGTTAACCAACTTCATCTCTGGATACCTATCGCCTTGTCTTGCACTTTGCCACTATATTTTCACTGCATTACTGTTGTCAATACATTCTCCACTATCCTTCCTTCTGGAGACTGTTCTTTGACCAAACTCTTATAGAATATCTTATCCATCACATCCTTAGTATTCTGATCAGGAAGAAGAAATCAGTCTAAGGCTCGGCTAATCTATATAGTATCTTAGCATTCTTCGAACTAGTCAGGTCATTCCAACAGTATGGAGCACTGATGGAATGACACACAAGACAACCAAAATATTCAGAGAAAAACCTGTCTCAGTGCCACTTTGTCCACTGCAACCACAGAACAGCCTAAACTCAAGGAAAAGAGGGCCATAAATACAGTATTCAAACTATTGTTCTCCAAGCCCAACAATGTATGAAACATATCACCAGCATTTACAAACAGGAGACATTATCATACTTGTATATATAAATAGCCATGCATAAGGGGCCAGTTATTAATACATACACACCCCTAGGACAAGAATGGAAAACTTAAGAAGGTATCTACATAAAGATTAGCCCACACTCTTTTAAATATCTAATTCAAGTGACTCCATTGAGTAGAATCTTTCCTTACAAGCTAACAAATCCTCAGCTAATCATGAAAACTCCCCACATTTTACAGAACCCAGAGGTTCATTACTGCACTCACAAGTGCCGACCACTTGTCCTCATCCTGAGGCAGCTCAATCCAGTCCATGCCTCCCCAACCCACTCCTTGATGATTAATTTTATTATTATTCTCCCACCTATGGCTAGGTCTCTCAAGTGGTCTCTTTCCCTCAGGTCTCCCCAGAAAAAGCCCTATTCTTTTAAGGAACTTACAAATGAAACTGAACTTGACAAATGCATTAATATTTCTGTAACACATACAAAGTATCATGTAAACAGTAAAAACAACATTCTTTCATGAAGCACCATATATACTTTGGGTGCAGCTGTATTATGGGACAAACTGTCAGATATATTTTGTATCTAGAGCAGTGTTTCTCAACCTTTGAGAGACCGCGGCCCAGTAAATTCTTTTTTCATAAGATGAGGGCCCGGTCCCAACAGATTTACTCGTCAGTACCTTTCCAATTTTTTTTAAGTTCATACATTAAACTAACATAAGTATTAATAATTAATTATGTGCATAATCATAAAGAGTATTAGTACAATTATGTGTATGGTGTGGCATGCTGACAAATATAATATTATATTTTATATTAGTTATCAATTCCAGGAGGCTCTCTCGTGGCCCGGTATGATTGAAGCCAGGGCCCAGTGGTTGAGAAACACTAATCTAGAACAACAGTTTCCAGGGCTACTTATGAAGATGGCCCCTACACTATGAATTTGATAAAATATGTCCTGAAATTTCTCTGAAGTTGAAGGTGGCTTTGCAAACAACAAAAACTACATTGTTGTGGATATATACTAAAACAATACTCTTCTTTAAATGAAAAGTAGAATATACAGTAACATTTTAATGTTGGTATTTGAGAATGAAGTCAAGATTTAATCACTGGGTAGGTACAAATATTTATATCATGAATTTATTTACATCATGTAGGCAGAACTGAAATATAGTTCCAAATCTGGACTACAGATGTTACGTTAATCTGCCGTCCACAATTCTGTGACTCCTGCTTGTCATATGACAAGCATGTTTATATCCACAAATCACACAGTCTGTTACTGGCAAGAATTGTGACGTAAGTACAGGGTGGGACATAAAGATCTGCCACTTTTCGAAGGGGCACTGTGCGAGCTGTAGTGGTGATAGAGGGGTGGGGGTAGCGTCATGCGGTTGGTTAGCCTCTACCATTGTCAGTACACATACTGGGTTGGACCGGTGAACATCGGGGCTTTGTTGTTGTTCCCTGGGCTTTTGATCTCTTTAAGGGGAGACGTGGAATGGCCGGCACGATCACCAGATTTAACCCCGTGTGACGTTTTCCTTTGGGGATACCTAAAGGAAAAGGTTTTCAAACATCGTCCTCCATCTCTTGAGGATTTGAAGGAAAGGATCCAACAGGAAATCGACTCCATTCTGCCTGAGCTAACCCGTAGAGTGATGAAGAACTTCTGGGAACGTCTTCAGCAATGTGTTGCCAACGACGGCCGCCATATGTCTGATCTCATTTTTAAAACCCATTTAAAAACTGTTTTTAATGTACTTTTCAGAAATATATTCAATTTTTTTCTAGATGGCTTCTTTCATATTTTTTATACCTCTTCGAAAAGTGGGAGATCTTTATGCCCCACCCTGTACAAATAAGTAATTTCAGAAGGTAGCACAACATAAAGAACATTTCACCTGCATCAAGAACACGGACTAGTACACATCTGCACGGAAATCATAAGACAATACACAGGACTTATTGAAGAATGGGGGTTCACGCGCATTATTCCAATTCTGTGTGCGGTCCATTTACTGTACACTCACAGAGAGCAGCCAAATGCATCAATGAAATGAGGGCTGGTTCTCAGTTTCTCCGCCCTTAAACTCTGAATGCTACCAATTTAAATGGTCAATTTCATTCAACTTTATCATGTTAAGAGACCATATGTGGTCTCTAAAACCATATGCTGCTTTCTGTGTTTGCTTGGTAAGAAATTAAATATCCATGCTAAGCCACCAAGGAATACAGTTGGCACTCAAATCCATCTCCTCAAGGATAATGAAGCATACGATCAAAACTAAAAACATGCGATTCTGATATCGCAAGTTCTCAAGGCAGTAAATATGAACATTACAGTCTTCTGTGATGTGACACACCACAGTAAGGTAGATGGGCACCACTGTTTTAGAACCTGCTGGCTCCATCCCGTTTGAGAGGTGAAGGCAGCAGGTTTCCACCTACTAAACTACACAGTGTTACATTCTAGAGGACAGTCTTCTTCTGAGAATGTCTGATTCAAGGTACAGACCTATATTTCTCACCTTGTTTGAGCCACAACCCAGATTAGGCTAATGGCTTTGTCTTGCGACCCCCAACAGCCAGAAATAACAACATAAATCAGTAAAACAAATACATTTCAATGTTTCATGCAACAAAAATTAAACATACATGTTGTAAAATCATGCCTACTGTCGTGTTCGCTCAGAACAAGGTAGCAACCTACTTCTGGGTCATGACCCACAGACTGATAAAATGCTGGCACATATTAACTCAGAGAATGATACATTCAGATCTGTGGTATGCAATCTGGAACAGAAACAAGTGTTTCTCAGGGTACTGCAATTTTCACCATTCAGTATCACCCCACCAGCACACCTTACTCATATTTTCAATGCCATATAATCTTCATTAGGGCCAGCATCACTGCCTAAAACACTCCTTTATCCAAAAAGAGGCAGTTACTGTAAAAATTTACAGTTCAGTGAAAACCAAAATTTAAAACTATAGTAAAAACCCAAATCTACATTCCCACATTTTACATTTTCAGCAATTTTATAAGCACTTTTTGTATGGTCTCAGCCATATGCCGTAAGAACAATGTCTCCCAGATTTTATGCCATTTTAGGTAGTTACCACAAAAACCTTAAATGGGTATCTTTATCGTTGCACCATGCATTTTGTAGTTTATTTAAGTAATACACCAACAAATACATATATATAGTCTTTAATAATCTAAGATTTACATTAAAACACTCAGTGATTACAATGAAGTAAATCACTGAGCGTTTTAAACCGTAGCTTTAGCAAGAAATAAAGTATGCTGCCTGCGGATGATCGTATGATCGAAACATGTAGGAGCGTTTTAAGTGTTTTAATGTAAATCTTAGCTTATTAAAGACTATATATGTGCATTTGCTGGTGCGTTACTTAAATAAACTACAAAATGGGGTTTTACCACACCATGTCTTGCTGAAAACATACACTTTTAATTTGTTACTACATTCATAATTGTTGATACCTCTATATCCTAATTTATATTAAGGAACTTAAGACAATATTAGGTTATAAACAAGACTTCCACTACACTTTTAAGACAAAAGACTCACTGCATCAAGAAGCAATAATACATGCAGATTTGTACATGCTCTACTGCTGTGTGGTGTAATTATGAATAAAGCAATGTGCAAGTAACATAATATTAGTTCCAACAGAAAATGCTGCTGCTACATTTGCTGTGATCAATTTAAAAAAAAAAAAATTAATTTTCTGTTCTACAGTTGCAGAATGGTAAATCAAGATTCTTCTACCTTCAATTCAAGTTAACACGTAAAAAGGTTACAAAACAGCTAACAGTTCAAACAAAAATTATTCCTCACATTTAAAAACTGGTTTCAGTATGTCACAAAAGATGAACGAAATTTCTAATTCACCAAAATGTTGTTTTTTTTTTTTGGTAAACTATACTGGTGACGGAGGCATCAAATTTTATATCAGGGAAAGATCATTCATATTTAAGCAGCTCAACATGGGTCAACTGTCACTTAATTCCATAGTAGTAACGAGACTGAATTTCACTTCCCATGTATGCATCCTATCAACACTTCTCTAATACAGTGTACAATTTTTAAGTCACATTTATACTTCCAAGTGTTTTAACTTTTCTTGTGGCAAACTGTACAGCTGTTCAAAATACTTATTTTGAGGTAAAAATAAGGCTCAAAACAAAACAGCTATCTAACACAGAAGATATCTATATTATAATAAAATTAAACAGAGTAGAAATCTGTTAATCCAGAACCCGAAGTACCACACACGCGCTGGATTATCAGATATTCTGTATTACCAAATGGAATCTATACTGATCTAATTTTTTTCAAGTTTCTGTGGTATCATTAAGGTTACATGTTCCCTCCTGCCTGTAGTACCTTGTTCACTCATCTCTGGATCTTGAAGCCATTCTAACACCTCCAGCAAAGAGTAACAAGTGCCACATACGCAACAATAAGAACAGAATTTGATGTTACTCATACCATTGCACATTCTTACATTCATTTTATCAACCAATGAATGCAATCAATAAAATACAAATAAAAAAATACAATTCATGGAAAGTATCAAACTTGTACATATTTAGGCACTTGAATGCCATCCTCAGGGAGCCTAGAAGAACAAGGAATACAAGTGCCAAAAAATGTAGGAGTTTGATAGTTATCATGAATTGTATTGTCTGATTTGTATTTTAGTGTATTTTATTGAATGAATTCACTGGTTGATGAGATGAATGAAAGCAGAATTCACAGTAGTAAAAGTCAAATAAACACACACACACACACACACAATGCAGAAACTGCAGGTGATTTTAACAGCCTAGTAACAGCAATAAGGCTATTTTAGTGATACAGACTCCACAAATAATATCTGTTGGTCAGAATGAGTAATAAAGTTCTTATCTGAACGCAAGCTAGCCCTGAAATAACACTACAGACTGAGCCAAACAAGTGGCGTGAACTGCTAGTTTCTTGCGATGCCACATGGGCGTGGTACAGAACGAACTTATGAAAACTTACAAAGGATGCTGCCTGGAGAGTAAGTTTGTGCTAGTGACATAACTTTAAGTCTTACGACTATTTACTTAGTGCTGGACTATCAGAGGTGCCAGATTAAGGGAAATTTACTGTATACGATAACAGACCGTACTTGTATGCTGAGAACTGCTACTACTTCTGTAATGCGTAACCCATCAGCTGCCGATACATTTTGCAGTTCCTTGTAAAACAGTAATATTTCAACAAATAACTAATTTTCAGGGGCTCTATGCCTTTAACAACATTTACATTTATACAGCATGTCTTGAATTGCATTAATTTCTTCCTTTATAGGAAACCTCTCCCATTTGTAGCTACAGCAACTACAGTACATCATGTGATATCATTATGATGTCCAAATGTGACAACATAGAGATTCCAGAGGCATGAACAACAAAACCAGAATCAACAACAACACCTGAAAGTCTACAGCAAATTGACTTGGATATAAATTAATGCTGGTCACACATAAATCATACAAGAGACAGCATTTACCACTGAAACAAATCCCGCAAATTGAGACTCCTACAGCCACTTTCATCTGGCAGGTTAATCTGTCACATGGGTAGCTTTCACAGGCAACTTGAAGTGACAATTATAATATTCACAAATGTTTAAAGGGAGGGAGTGGAGGAAGGGGAAGGGGGGGGAGGCAGACTAATGGGTTAACACAACATCCTGCCCGCACAAGGAAGAAAAAATTGTAATAATAACAAGAAGGGTTGTAACAATAACAAGAAGGGTTATTTCTATAAACAGATATAATGTTTTGGTGTATCTTCCTACCAATTACCATCAACAAGAATCATGTTTAAGAACAGTTACATTGGTGCACTTTCCTCATCAGTGTCTGGTGCATTTCCCTCCCCCAACAGACAATCATCTTCACATTTTGCTGGGTTATTTGGAAGTACAAATATGTAGTTCTCCACTCATATAATACAAATAGCTGTCTTACTTGTGCATTTCCTCCACATGCAGAGGGGAGGGAGATGATTTATAAGTGTCAAAACATACATTTTTATGTCTACCCTAACTTGTTTACTAAAAACTTGGTGATCTTCAAAACATTCTTCTTTATTTCAAGATAAAAAATTAACAAAGAAGCCAACAGTTTATTTTATTTCCTTTAGCACAAACACTTGATTCATTTCCTCTGTCTAACAGAATCTTTGCCGTGGTCAGGCGTGTTCTTCCTGCAAGACAAAACGCAACAGTTACAGCACAACAACAACAACAATAACATATGCACACATTGTTGATAATTAATGTCAACAAGACACAACTTTTGGATATGGATATAGGCACAATGCATCACGGGTACTTGGTTTGCCTGTGCCCGCGAACATTTTCAGAAAATGAATTTTTCTTCAAAATAATAAATGCGAATGTTGCGGGCCACCATCCACAATATTCACGTGATATGGTCCCCAAATGTACATCTGGGTCCTTGAAATTATGAACATCCTTGGCAGGATCTTACTATGAGGAGAAATTCAAAGCAATCTAATGTGATGTGTAGAATTGTAAACACTTGTTGAAAAGTACTTCCAGGCATGCTGCAGATGGTGGAATATACATGTATACAAATACAGGATCAGTACTTGTAAGGTGATCACCTCATAAAAGGTTAATGACTGCATATTTATATATTTTAAAAGACACATAAACACACACAGATGTACATACACCGTCCCTTGAATAGTAAGTTTTGTATGCACCAGTCAACAAAAAAATCCTTGAGGTAGTAAATGTCTTGTAATGAAAATGTATTCATGTTTAGATGGAACGTCTAAACATGCATACCACACGGTTACCTACGTAGAGTGACACATACCAGAGGTCGTATTGATACAATTGACTCTCCTGATGATGAGCACATGATTGCTCGAAACATGTTGAGAATTGGAATAAACAAGTATAAGGAAAAGAACTGTGTGTCAAGTTGGTTATTTACAAGGACTGTAATAATGGTCAACAAAACGTAAAACTTATGTTCAATTTTGGATCCACTTTTGTATTTCAATCACAAGCAAGTCCTTCAAACTAGAGTGTTTCCTTATCACTGTCCTGTCTACTGAGGCTATCATGGGAAGTCATCTGGCTGCAGTCTTTCTATGCGATTACAATGTCATGCTTTGTGTGACAGTGAAAGACCCGTACTTAAATTGTACACAAATGTATAATAAATGAATTTCAAACACTCTATATATCTTTTCTTGATTTCAAAATTTCACTGTGTTCTGAATGCTGTATGCATGTAAGCCATGGGGTGGTAGAGATCTCTACCACACCATGGCTCACTCTCCTCACCCCGACACGCGTCATACCTCCTTTGGCCTCCATGTGGGTCGTTGCCCCCCCACAGCCTGTTTCTCTACTTGGACCTGCCCCCACCCTGTCACCCTCCTGATGGGCTCAGGCCATTTTCAAGCCAAACCATTTCCTGTATAAATACCCCAACATTTTCAACCCCGGTTATTCTTTGAAGAAGGAACAGACAGAGTGTTCCGAAACACTGGCATATAAAATTCAGTCACTGCGGAATTACCCAGAAGAAAGCAAACACTTTATTGTTTACGTTTCTACATTTTTTACCTCCATAATTTGTCTTTACAACAGCAAAATGAATTACTCTCAGTCACATTTGTGGTTCCTGAAGGCAGAAGGGGCTTTGCTGAGTTTCACTCAGACCAGATGATTTACCACCCAAACTATGACTGTCCTATGTTATGCTAAGCAGGTTCTTTCATCACCAAACTCTTACAGTATAAAGGATTGATCATAAACAAAAGTCTGTCTTGTTTGAGCTAACAATCCAAAAGCACATGCTAACACCTCTGACAATGGCTATCTGAAACAAAGTTGTACGGTGCTTAAAGTAAGAACGCAAATCAACAGCATATAGCCCAGTCTTGACAATCCAAACTAAATATATCTATAACCTTCTCTCATGTCAAACACTGACCATACACAAATCACTTACGTTTCAGGACTGTTATCTGTGTCACTTTCTTCCAGTTCTGTCTTGTTGCGTTTCTTCTCATAAATCAAGATAATGGCACACAGTACAAACACTTCAGCACATATACCAAGGAATGGCCAAAGGGCAGCTAGCTTATCTGCAACAGGCCAGACAGTACTACATGCAGTATTATAACTGAATGTTTTAACATCATTCCTTACTTTTAATTATAAACATTCTTATTTCTTGGATTACAGTATTCTTGCATGTGATGCTATGTGGTTTTGTTTACCAACCAAACCATGCCACATTTTAAGCATGTACTATTATGACTCTTTGGCACCAAAAAGTCCACGACAATTGACATATCCCTCGTTTGTGACAACAGTGTCACAACTCAAAATCCGTGATTTTTCAGGAGAAACTTTTAAAGGTTTTGAAGTGCTACAATTTTCTATGAGTGCAACGACGACACAACTGCTCTCCAGCGGCCAGTTTTACAGACTGCGTTATGATACTATACCTGTTAAAAGTGGATCTGCAAACATTTCTTTCTATACCAGTAACTCAAAAATGCCAAATTTTGAGTTGTGACACTCTTGTCGCAAATGAGCGATGTGGTCTGCAGCTAAAATGCCGTGACTCGTGCAATTACAATGCCAGGAACATGCAAAATAATGGTGGTCATTCAAATTCCTGGCTTTTGCGGAGTACATCCCACATCTAATTCTAGCCCCAAAGATTAATATGTACCACAATGAGAACTTTCAAGACTTCATTTTTATTCTAGTTCCAAAGGAAGAAATATGCTCCTTCTCATCCAATATTCCTCTGTAAATGTTATCTTCTTTGTCAGTAGGGCCCGTGGACAATGCCATGGAGGTACTGCAGCCTAGTAGGCTTATTGTACTCACCCTATCCCCCCCGCCTGTTTGGACATTCCCACGTTCACCGCCAGGCACCCCCATGTCCACAATGACACAAGAGATCCTATTAGTGAAAGGTGGAACTATGTGGGTGAGAATTAACCGGTAATTTTGCCTGAGACTGCGACTTCCACGTCAATTCAGGGATCTTTTACATGCCGCAAATCTGCGACATGGGACCCACGGCTTTACTTCCCTTCTGAAGGAAGGCGTGCTGAGGATTTTTTCACCCTGAAAAATCCTGACTGTTTCAGCCTGGTTTGAACCCGCGAACTTGGGTACTTAAAGGCAGCACGCTACCGCTAGAACACCAAAGCCTTTAAATGTTATCTTAGTAAGGTTATATAACAAATTCTACCTATAATCAGCTAAGCTAGTATAATATTGTAATTATGAGACACAAACTGGAGAAAATTTGAACTGAATTCAACCCCTCTGGCAGTAGGACACAAATGTTCAACGAACTAACACCAACAGACATGATCCTGCAAATTCCCACCCTCTCTCAACATAGTTACATAACATCTATCTTAATGTCATCATCTCCTCTGTTTTCTGGTCTTCAAAGTCGCAATTTTCCCCAAAGGTCTCCCCAGCAAAATTTTGTATACATTTTTCATTCTTCTTACCGCAATTTTACACATCTCATTACCCTGACAATAGTGAGACAGTAAAATAGCGGAGTCTACAATGGGCTGAGCATGTAGCTAAGACAGCATCTGTATTAGCACAAGAAAGTTAACGTGAAGTCATCTTTTTTTATACACATGGGTCCATGCATCGTGAATTGAATTTAATAATTGTTTTCCAACAAGATGCGACTTATTCAGTTTATTACTTTTCTGTAGGCAGCTCTGCATGTTTTGGGTGTTGACACCCATCATCAGGAGCTCGTACAACTGTAATTACAGCTTCTGGTATTGATGTAATTACAGCTTCTGGTATTGATTAACTGCAATGAGTAATATACGCTTCTATTAATACTAATATATAATTTAAAATTCTAGATTGGTCATATTGAATGTTACTAGCCTTGACGAATATGATATATAAAATAATGGTGGATGGTTAAAAGCAGTATTTTTAAATTATGTACAACAAAATATAAAATCCACAACAAAATGTATACATATATAATTTAGGTTATGTTGAAGTTCTATCGGAAAATGCAATAAACAAAGTCAGTTAATACTATCGTGTGTATATCTGATTTAGTTATTATTAAATACTTAGGGAATAGCACTATTGAGATCAAAAGAATAGTCTTTACATACCCGGATCTACTACCATCTACGAACATGTAGAGCTGCCTACAGATAAGTAATAAACTGAGTAAGTCTCATCTTGTTGGAAAACAATTACTAAATGTGAAGTCATCTGTATTTACATGGCTTATATACAGTATATGGGTAATATGAGTAATATTGGGTTATTGTCTGAGTGGTGTCAGACCTTAGGACCAACATTCCAGAGAACTGGTCATGAGATCCAGACTTACTTTGTACACATACTACCACATACTTCCCAAACACGGACAATGAGACACATCCAAATGAAACATGTTTCATAAGATTAAACATCCCCCCCCCACACACACACACACACACACACACACACACACACACACACACACACACACACACGCACCATCTGTATCGCTGCACCGTGCATTTCATAGTCATTTAATCAGCACACCAACTAATGCACATACACAAACTTTTTTACATTAAAACATTTAAAATCGCTCCAACATGTTTCGATCCCAAGATCATCTTCAGGGAGCTACACTGTTCCTTGCTAAGTCACATTTTTAAAAACATTCACTGATTAATTTCATTATATTAACTCGGTGCTGTGGCAGCATGTCGTATTGTGTAAGTCGTACACTGCTGAGAATGTGCCTGACTGTGGGTGTGCGTCGTGCGTTATGTTGCGTGAGACTGGCTAATCAGTGAGTGTTTTTAAAATGTGACTTCAGCAGGGAACGGTGTAGCTCCCTGAAGATGATCTTAGGATCGAAACGTGTTGGGAGCGATTTTAAACGTTTTAATGTGAAAAAAATTTTTATGTATGTGCGTTAGTTGGTGTGCTGATTAAATGACACACACACACGCCAGTTTGACAATTACACAAAGTAAATAACAAGGGAATGTTAATCCTAAACAATGGTACAGTACAAAATGGTAAATAATTATAGGTCAAAATCTAAATCTATTCTTCATCACTCACACATTTTTGTCAAATCAGTTTTCTCTTGCTTAGGGTTTAAAATCAATGTTTCTTAATTGTTTTATAGTACAATTTCATTACTAAGTTAAATGCATGCAGCCACTTGCTTCAGATAACATTCATATGCCACCAACAGTCATTCACTCAAAACAACATGGAAAACAAAACAAACTGCTTGCAGCATGATGTACTCCTTACCCTTAACTCTGACATATGCAGTTACACCTTCCGTAAAATTATTAGCATTTGTTGCATTGCAACTATACATTCCACGATCTTCCATCGTTGCTTCCTTAATTACCAATAATGCATTGGGAACATTTTCAAATGAATCAAGTAATACGCGGTCATCACTACTGTAGTAAGTTTGATTGCCTGAGGATAAACAAAATGGCAATGTTAGCCACTTAAAAACATTTGAGGAGTACATGAATACATGAGGCTCAATATATAATTGGTGTTCGGCAAAAACAGTAGCCTGGGACGCATGGAACTGTGTTCACACATATTCAACTTGACTCGCGCCCCATCTCCTTCACACATGTAACCGTGGCTTCCATGTGGGTTGTTGCCCTCCGCAGCCTGTTTCTCTACTCGGACCCCCCCCCCCCCCCCCCTCCCCCCCCCCCACGGAACCGTGGTTTCCCTGTGGGTTGTTGCCCCCCCCCGCCCCTTTTCCCCCACGGCCCCCCCCCCCCCCCCACACTGTCACCCTCCTTCCCATTGGCTCAGGTTATTTTCAAGCCAAACCTTTTCCCATATAAATACCCCAACATTCTCAACCTCAGTTATTCTTCATACCTACCTGCCTATGAAGATGGAACAGACTGTTCCGAAACATTGGCATATAAAATTCAGACGCCGGGGAAATTACCCAGAAGAAAGCATATAACTCATATATTCTAGCAACAGTGGCCGCGATCTGCACTTCAATGGATAACCACGCAAAATGTTACGATCTCTGATTAATACAGCGTAAGTACTTCTTCCACACTGTGATTACTAAAATGTCACTGAAGTATTTTTAATAAGCTCTCACACTATACTGAAACTGTGAAAGGAATTCCAATGGATTAACCCCCTCCACATTGCTTTCAAGTAATTACGCTTGCCTGTCCAGTGTATTCCCACACTTTCCCTTATGGTCTCGCCAAATTGATCGCATGAATGCTAGAAGTAGTAACTTCTGCTAGCAACATGAATATTTGGTACAGCAGGCTGGAAAAGAACAACACAGTGGGTGGACGGGAGGGGGGAGCCTCACTTGCCATCATCCCAGCAATCTATGGGACTTCTTCCCATAGGCAAAGTGTAGTCACAATGACAGCACAAAGCAGTCAGCATTGGGTCCTTATACAATGTTATTTATGTCGCTAGTTTTTTACCTTTTACTGCCAGAATTAAATGCCCGGTGTGATGTACAAGAGATAAGAATTTCAATGACAGTTGCGTAAGAAAACTATTAAATGGCCATCACCTATACCTGATGTTCGGCATTTTGAGCATCCCACTTCATGATGGGCATACCTGGCATTAGAAGCCAAAGGGTTATATATAATTTCTTTACATTCTTGATGTCACTTGCTTTATTATTTCATTACTTAACCCTTAGTCGCGGGTCGACATAAATATATATGTCGCGCAGTGAGCCCTTTAAATAGCTGAACGGCCGCTAAAGTGGCCGGGGGGGGGGGGATGTATTTAATCCC
>Ga0131853_10008587_pt1 | contig 18642 bp, 13 predicted proteins | sample TergutLab28metaG_FD_92764 | JGI IMG/M metagenome (GOLD analysis project Ga0131853, IMG submission 92764) | Labiotermes labralis P1 segment gut microbial communities from Petit-Saut dam, French Guiana - Lab288 P1 (version 2) (version 2) | ecosystem: Host-associated > Arthropoda: Insects >...
AAGCAGTGTTGCTGCTTTTTCCACCCTCAAGCGGTTAAGGTAGCTTGTAAGGTTTTCGCCCATTGCGTCTTTAAATATTTTGCTGAAATATGGGGCAGAAAACCCCGATGCTTTGGCAATTCCACGGAGGCTAAGTTTTCTGGAAAAGTTTTCCAAAATATAATCTTCCGCCTTTTTTAATGCGGACGCATGATGCGTTTTATTGAAGCTATGCATTTGCTCTTCAAGATCATCCATAATCCGGTATAAAGCCTCGGTTATTTCTTCAATATTTTTTGCTTTTTCTATCGCCAGTAAATTCCGGCGATCGTTTTTTAGCATGGTTTTTATAGTAAAAAACGAGCTAAGGCCGGTTCTGGTTGAAAGGAATGCCAGCTCAATTGCCATGCACTTTATTTGATTGAACTCATTGTGGTTTGCGTGAAAAACAGAGGCAAGAATTTCGTTTAACATTTCTTTTGCCATGGTTGTATCCCCTCTCCGGAGCGCCTCCAGCATTTTCCGCTCCTTGCCCGACGGGTAATCGAGCTGTTTACCGCCCGGCGGACATTGGGTTTTTAATTCTTTGATTTTTGCGGAGAGTTCGGAGCGTTGCAGGGAATGACGCTCCAATGTTTTATGGCAGCCTTCGCTTCCGATTGAAATAGACTGGGCGCACAAAAGCAGTAGTTCAGCAAAGGCTTTCGCTTTTTGTTGTTCTGTGTGTGAAGAGCTGCCCCCCATTAGGGCGCCTATAAAACGTTCGTTTAGATAGATAGGGCTTGTCCATAATGTGATTCCCAGAGGGCAAGTATATATATGGTACCCCCCCTTATCTTGAGACTCTTTGATGGCGCTTATATGCATCTTTTTACATTTGTTGTGTTTTTGATGATTTAAGCAAGCAAAGCAAATATTTCTTTCGCCGAAGTTTTTGTCGAAAAGCTCATGGATGGGCATATAATTGCTATCGAGTATGTTAATTTGAGTGCCCGTCGCCATTGAATACTCTTTTAAAAGCGGAATGGCGTTTAGCAAAATGGGGTTTGTTTTTTCATGACGCATAACTGTTTCCTAAAGGGGTTCCCGGCTTCTCGGTACTTTCCGGGAGTAATTCCTGTATAGTGTTTGAAGATCTTGGAAAACCAGCTTTGATCTTCAAACCCGCAAAACTTTGCGACTGCTTTTATTGGGGTGACGGTTTCTGTAAGTAATGTCGCTGCTTTCTCTACTCTTAGCCGATTGATATAACTTGAAAAATTTTCTCCCATTTCCTCCTTAAAAACTGTGCTAAAGTACGGCGCTGAAAGACCTACCGCTTTGGCTATTTCTCCGAGGCTTACTTTTCGGGCAAGATTTTTCCAGATAAAACACTGCGCTCTGCGGAGAGCCGAAGCGTGGCGCATCCCCCGAAACGAAAAGAGTTCCCCAGCCATTTGCCCGGCTGCAAAATGCAGGCTTTCTATCAGCTCTTCATTTGTTTTAGACTCCTGTATCCGTTTTAAAATTTTGTAATTGGCTTTATGAATAGCGCTGTTAGACGAAGTTCCTGAGCTCGAGGTTACCCTGGAAAGAAGCACAACAATTTCAATTGCCCGCACCCGCTTCAATTCCAGATTCGTGGTGTTTCCCGTATTAATGCCGTCTATAATTTCTTTAATAATTTTACGCCCTGTTTTGATATCGCCCCGCTGAAATGCGGCAATGAGCAGCCGTTCTTTTTCTATTTGATTTTCCGGCACTGATAGTTTTATGTTCTTGTTATCTCCTCCGTACCGTGCAATGCGGCGGATGGTCTTGTTTAAATCCTCTCCTGTTTCGGAAATTTCTTTGGCACAAAGCTCTAATATATTGGCCATCGCCCGGATTTCATAAATGTTTTTTTCTTTCACCCCTTCCAGCATTTTCCTGAATTCTTCTGCCGGAATTCTGTCTTTACAATAGCGGCGAAAGTTTCCCGATGCTTCTTTGCGCCCGCATAAAAGGGCTTGTCCGGCGGCAAGCGTACCGGCATAGCATTTGTTCCGGTATAGCGGGCTGGTCCAGTATGCAAACCCAATCATGCAGGAATAAACTTGACTCTTGCCGGTGCGGCGGGATTTTGCAAGAGCAGCAAGGTGTATCTTTTTGCATGGGAATGTTTTTCCGCGCCAAATCTGTGATGGGTCATAAAAATACTTTTTACAAAACTCACAAATCTGCGACTTTACCGGTTTTACTGCATGACCGGATCTGTCCAGCACCATAGTTGTAGCGTCCATAGCCTCTTCGTAGTGCGGTAGTAGCTGCCGGACTTTGGCAAGAAGAGGCTCCATTTCTTTGCTGCCAACAATAAAGGCTTCTTTTCCGGACTCAACTTTCCCGGACTCAAATGGAGGTTTAGTAGTGTTGTTACATATACTGTTCATTTTTTCACTCCCTATATAACTTAATTAAGCCAAAAAGGGCAAAGTACACCCAAAAAAATAATATTTTGCGTAAAAACCCCACCCAGAATGGCGCAATAGAATTAACAGGAAGAAAATGATCATTGTCACGTTGTTTAATCCGGTAAAATACCTTAATATGGCATTATGGGAAAAGGGTTCCTAAAAACCGGGCCGGATAAGCTGCCGGAAAATGAAGCGCCAAAGCAGGCGCTGGCTTCAAAATATAAACGTACAGCCCAGTTCATGGTGCTCATAGGAAGCGAAGAAGCGTCTAAAATTCTCTCCCGGCTTGAGCCTGGCCAAGTGGAAGCCATTTCAAAAGAGATTGTTTCCATAGGAAGCATAAGTAGCGAAGAAGCTGAATCGGTACTTGAAGAATTTCGTTCCCTTCTGTCTCCTTCATACGGGTATTCCGGCTCATCATCCGGCGGAGTTGAAGAAGCACGGCGCATTCTTTACGCAGCCTTTGGCCCTGAGAAAGGGGAGGGGTTGCTGCTTAAAGCGGTTCCCGAAGCTGCCGAAAACCCGTTTGATTTTCTTACAGATTTTTCCGGGGAGCAGCTTGCCTTGCTTTTTAAAGATGAAAGCCCCGCCGCCTGCGCCATGGTATTTTCCCGCTTACCGCCAAAATTGTGCGCAGCGGTCTTGGCCAATACGAGCCCTGAGCGAAAACTGGAAATAGTAAAACGTATCGCACACCTTAGAGAAACGCCCCCAGAAGTAATCGAAAGAGCCGCGGCTGCCCTCAAGGAAAAAGCCCGTCATTTTGGACGAAGTGAAGTAACTGCCGGCGGCGAAATTGACGGCATGGGTGTTCTTGCAGCGATCCTAAAACATTCGGATGTGGCTTTTGGCGGCAGGCTTCTGGATGAACTGGAAGAAGAAGATCCATCTATAGGCAAAGGAATGAAAGACCGCCTTTATACCCTGGAAGATATATGCGGTGCGGCGGATCGTCCAATACAGGAAAAACTCAGATCGATGGATGATAAAGAAATCGCCCTGCTTCTAAAAGGCCGTTCAGACGCCTTTACGGCAAAAATAGTGTGGAACCTTTCTAAGACCAGGATGGAGAGGGTTAAAGAAGAGTCGGAGATTATGGGACCTATACCTAAAATAGAATCGGAAGCAGTGGCCAGAGAGTTTCTTGCCTGGTTCAGGGTAAACAGGGAGGAGGGGCGTATACTTATGCTCTCAGGCGAGGACGTTTTATTGTGACGGGATTAAAAAAAGGTGAAACACTTGAAAACGGTTTCGAAATTCTTGATATCATAGACTTGCCGGAGCTTGAGGCTCAAGGCATTTGGGCTTTACACAAAAAAAGCGGGGCGGAAGTTTTTCATGTTCAAAATGATGATGTTGAAAACCTCTTCTCATTTGCTTTTGCAACGCCCCCTACAGATTCTACAGGGGTTGCCCATATCCTGGAACACTCGGTTCTCTGCGGCTCCGAGTCTTACCCCCTAAAAGACGCTTTTTTGGTTCTTGCACAAGGAAGCCTCCAGACTTACCTGAACGCCTGGACCTTTCCGGACAAAACCGTATATCCAGCCAGCTCGGTAAACGAGCAAGATTATTTTAACCTCATGTCCGTATACGGAGACGCTGTTTTCAGGCCTCTCCTTTCCGAATGGACATTCATGCAGGAAGGCCATCGTTTGTTTTACGACCCGAAAGGGCTACAAGTTACCGGAGTGGTTTATAATGAGATGAAGGGCGCCTACTCATCCCTTGATGCATATGCCGGCCTTTGGTCGGTCAGATCGCTTTTGCCAGGCACGCCCTATGACTTTGAGTCCGGGGGAGACCCCGAAATCATCCCGGATTTAACCTTGGAGGGGCTTAAATCTTTTCACCGCAACTGGTACTCGCCGGCAAATTGCAGGATTTTTCTCGCGGGAAATATACCAACGGAAAAACAACTTTCTTTTCTGGATAAAAAATTCTTCTCATCGTTGCCTTCGGGCAGCCGGAATAGCCCGATTAAGCGCTCAGATCCTTGGGGAACCCCCAGGGTCTTGAAAATTCCTTGCCCGGCCGGCGCCGAGCAAAAACCCACCGTGCTGCTTTCCTGGCTCTGCGGCGACGCTTTGGATCCGGACGAAACCTTGGCCTTGGCCGCGCTCGTGGAAATCCTTTTGGGTCACGATGGATCGCCTCTTACAAGGCTGCTCGTAGATTCCGGTTTGGGAGAAGATCTTTCGCCCGTGTCCGGCTTTGAATGTGAACTCCGGGAAACCTCTGTTTGTGCCGGCATTCGCGGTTTACGTGAAGTCAAAGGCTTAAGCTCTGAAGAAGCAGCGAAGAAAGTCGAAGCCCTTATTCTGGGAGAGCTTTTGCGCCTAGAGAAGGAAGGCATCCCTAAAGAAGAAATTGAAGCTGCCCTTTTGGGGATGGAATTTTCCCACAAGGAAATTCGCCGCTCCGGAGGGCCCTTTTCCCTCGTTTGGATGCGCCGCTCCCTTAGAGCTTGGCTCCACGGCGGAACTCCCTGGGATACGCTTCTTTTTATCGAACGCTTTGCTAACCTAAAACGCTGCCTTGAGGAAGATAGCCGCTATTTCGAGAAAATGATCCGCCGGTATTTGCTGGATAATCCTCACCGGGCATTTATTATCATTATGCCGCAGCAAGGCTTTCTGGAAGAAAAAGAAGCAGCTCTTTCCCGCCGGCTTGAAAAAATTGAGACTTCCCTATCACCCGTGGAAAAAAAAGCCATTACGGATAAGGCGGCAGAACTTACATGTGTTCAGGAAAAGGAAGATGATCCCGAAGCGTTAGCCGCCATTCCTTATCTTTCGCGCAGCGATCTTAAATCTGAAATAGAAATTATCAAAAGAGAATATTATGACGCTTTAGGCGCGCCGGTTCTCCTTCATCCCCTTTTTACAAACGGGATAACTTATATCGATTTAGCTTTCCCCCTTGATGTATTTAGCCCGGAAGATTATCTTTGGTTTCCGTTTTTTGCGAGAGCCGCTGTTTCAATGGGACTTCCCGGCATGGATTACGGTGAAGTTTCGAGCCTCATGGCGCGCACGACCGGTGGTTTTCATGCGCTGCTCCATTCAAGCTCGCTCGTACCGGGCGCAGCCAGCGCTGAGGCTCTCCCAACCGGCGTCCATGATATCCTGGGCCGGGACTGGATCTTTTTTCGCCTCAAGGCCCTTGATGAAAAAACCGGCCCCGCGCTGGACTTGGCTCTTAGGCTCATCACCGAAGCTGACTTTTCGGATTTAAAGCGGCTTCGGGATTTATCACTTGAAATGAAAAACGATCTGGATTCGAGCCTGGCTCCCTCGGGGCATACTTATGTATCCGGCTTTTCCGCCCGCCTCTTCTCTCGAACTTGCGCCATAAATGAATTGTGGAGCGGCCTTGATCAGATTCTGTTTGCCCATAAGCTTGTAAAGCTTGATGTTTCGGAAATAAGCGCAAAGCTTAAAAGCATGCAAGCTGCGCTGGCAAGAGGCGGGGTGCTGATAAATTTAACGGGAGGCGCTGCGGCGGAAAAGGAGATAGGGAAACGCTTTGGCTCCTTTGGCCCTCCGCGCCCCAAAAACCCAACGGTGCAAGACCGCGACACTTTCCTTGCCCTTTCTGAAATTGGCTCCGGTAAATCAGCCCAAGGAGAAATTTTTGCTTCTCCATCCCTCCGGATAGGCTTTGCCTCCATTTCCCTAAAAGCCGCTTCTTACGGCTCGCCGCTACAGGCTGCGGAACTTGTGCTGTCCCACCAGCTTTCTACCGGAGCCCTTTGGGAAGATATACGCATGAAAGGCGGTGCTTACGGAGCCTTTGCCCAGCCGGATCATTTGGAAGGGCCTTTCTCTTTTACCACATACCGTGACCCCAATCCTTTAAGATCACTGGATGCTTTTGCTTCTATAGTAAAAGAAGGCTCACAGCGTAAAGATAGCAGCTACCGCAAGGACAGCTTGGAAAAGGCCGTTATCGGTACATATGCAAAGGAAACACGGCCTCGCACCCCTATGGAAAAAGGGGTATCCGACTTCCTCAGATTTCTAAGCGGTATTGAGGACGAACACCGTTCCAGACGCCTAAGAGGCATCATTGATGTAAGCGAAGAGCAATTGGCTGCGGCACAAAAACGTCTGGCAGAGCAAATTTCATCTGCGGCCGAAAAAAGTCACACCTGTCCGGTAATTGTTTGCGGAAGGGCGGAGGCCGGGAAAGCGGCCGCTCATTTGGGCATCGAAGTACAAACACTGCCGGTTTAGCATGCCAACGCAACGGCTTTTAGTCCTTTCAGATACTCATGGTCATACCCGTGCCCTGGAAGCAGTGTTTAAGTGGGCTAAGGACATCTCGCAAAGCAGCGGGATTAACGCCGCCGTTTTCCTGGGTGACGGTGTCTCGGATTTGTCTTACGGGGAACGCACAACCGGTTTTTCCTGCGACTGGAAAATGGTAAGGGGAAATATGGATTTTGATTTTTCCCTGCCCCTGATCGATATCTTGAATTTTGGCGGCCACCGATTCGTTCTTTCTCACGGCCATCGCAGTGATGTATACAACAGTTATGATATCTTAGTTGCAGCAGCCCAAAACAATAAAGCCCAAGCTGTGCTGTTTGGCCACACCCACACTCCGTGTTATGAAACTGTCAATAATATTTTATTTGTAAACCCGGGCAGTGTAGGAAAGCCTCGAAGCGAAGCCGGCGCTACATTTGCTGTTATCGAATGTGAGCCCGATAAACCTCTTGAAGTGGAGTTTTGGGGAATCGGTTCGCAGGGGAAAATAAAAGAGATCGAATTATAACAAAAATCGAAGCAAATCCCATCCCCGCGCAGTATAGCTATAGGAGTTAGCAATATATGTGCGTACTTGCTTATGCGCCGCTGGGGGCGGAAGGTATTATTATCCGGGTGGAGACTGATATACGCCGGGGTATACCCGGAATTGATATAACAGGCCTTGCGGAAGGAGCGGTAAGAGAGGCACGGGAAAGGGTCAGGGCAAGTTTCCGCAATTCCGGCTTTGATTTTCCCTTTGACCGCATCCTCATAAATTTGGCTCCGGCGGGAGTACGCAAGGAAGGGGCTTCTCTGGATCTGCCGATAGCAATTTCCGTAATGGCGGCAGCGGCGACGGTTCCGGTCCCGGATAACATTATGGTACTGGGTGAATTAGAGCTTTCAGGGCGGGTGCGGCCTGTACGTGGTGTCTTGGCTGCACTTGCCGCAGGGCTTAAGGCGGGGATAGGGGAGTATATCGTCCCGCTGGAAAACGTAAATGAGGCTTCGATTTTAAACGGCTTACGATTTTTTCCCGCGGCGACTTTGGCAGAAGTTGTTCATGCCCTGCTTATTCGGGCGGAAACCGGCGAGTTACCTTATATCGACCCGGTTGGGCTTGCCGAAACTAATGGGGAATCTTGTTATTCTGCCGGGGCCGGAGATTTTTCCGAGGTAAAAGGCCAATCTACGTACAAACGTGCTTTGGAGATAACCGCAGCCGGAGGGCATAATCTCCTTGTTTTTGGCCCGCCGGGTTCGGGGAAGACCATGCTTGCCCGGCGCTTCCCCTCAATTCTGCCTCCTTTGGCAACTGGCGAAGCTGTGGAAGTTATCCGTCTCCATAGCCTTGCCGGGCAAAACGTAAGCCAACATTCAGGCGGCGGTCTTGTAAGGGAGCCGCCTTTTCGCTCACCTCATCATTCAGCCAGCGTTGAGGGAATTCTTGGCGGCGGCAAAAACGTCAGGCCAGGCGAAATAACCCTGGCTCATTTCGGAACCCTGTTTCTGGATGAAGCGCCGGAATTCCGTAAGCCCGTACTCCAATCCCTCAGAGAACCTCTGGAGGATAGGGCCATTACAATTGTCCGTGCCGAAGGGCCCCAGAGATTACCAGCGGATTTCCAATTAATCCTGGCGGCAAATAGCTGCCCCTGTGGCCGTTTAGGTGCGCCCGTTCACAACGCCAATCTTCCTGTATGCTTTTGTTCACCTGATGAGATCAATAGATACTGGAGGAAACTTGGAAGCGCCCTTCTTGACCGGATAGATATTAGGGTTCCCGTCCGCGCCCCCGGGGTTCTGACGCCAAGCGGGGATGGAGAAGAAAAAAGTGAGAGCGTTAGAAAGAGGGTAGCAGCGGCAGCGGAGATACAAAAAGAACGCTTTAATGGTTCTGACGTTCGCCGTAATTCAAGTATGACACCCAGCCAAATTGAAAAGTTTTGTTTTCTTGCAAAGAAGGCTGAAGAAGTTTTTAATCTCGCTGCTGTTAAACTAAGCCTTTCGGGGCGCGCTTGCCACAGCATTCTTAAAGTAGCCAGAACCATTGCCGATCTGGAAGGAAAAGAACTAATAGAAACAGTTCATATTCTAGAAGCAGTCCAACACCGCCGGTTCGGAGACGACCCGTATGATATTCTCACACAGTAGTGTTTCTTCAATTTTTTGCCCTCCCGCTGTAATCCCAAGCTTGCGATCGGGGCGCGCTTCCCCATGGTAGTCGCTGCCGGCGGTAATGTAGAGCCCAAGGTCTTTGGCTAAAGCCTCAAGGCGTTTGCATGCTGAGAGTTTGGTATTTGGGTGCCAGGCTTCAAGGCCGTCAAGACCTTTTTCTTTCAAGCTTTTTACTAAATCCGGAAGATGTCCCCAGGAAACATAAAGGGACATGGGATGGGCAAGTATGGCAATCCCGCCCGATTCCCGAATTATTTCTACTGCTCGCTCGAATTCCAAACCTGCTTTGGGGGTAAAAAAAGGTTTTCCTTTGCTCAAATAGCGCAGGAAAGCCTGTTCCCGGTTTTTAACAATTTTTAGCTTTGTCAAAAGGGCAGCAAAATGAAGGCGTCCAATGGATTGCCTGCGCGGGTTTAAAGTGCCGGGCTCCGGTTCAAAGCCCTTCGGCCCTGAGGCAATGGTTTTGACATCATCGTATGTAGCGTCAATACCGGCTTGGTTCATCCTCTCTACTATTTCCAGATTTCTTACTTGCCTGCGTTGGGCAAGCTCTTCTACCTCAGCCAAAAATCCCTGCGATGGCTTATTTATCCCCAGACCCAAAAGGTGGAATTCGCCGCCATGAGCCCAGGCAATCTGCATTTCAATACCGGGAATGAAGCGTATTCCCTGCCCGGACGCGGCTTTTGCAGCTTCCGCATTGCCTTCTATCGTGTCATGATCTGTTAAAGCGATTGTGGTTAATCCGCGCTTCACCGCTTCCGCAATAAGGGAAGAAGGGGAGAGACTGCCGTCTGATGCTGTTGAATGGGTATGTAGGTCAATCATCTGATTGACAAAATACCTTAAAATCATCAAATTTGATAGTATTAAGAAGAATTCGCGCAAATCTATTCAAAAAATGGGCGTTTTCTACCGAAAATATACGATAAGGTCTAGTTGTAATTGACTGGATATGTTCTCTGATCTAGAATGCTATGAAACTATAGGACGGTCCTGAGTGTCTGGGTACATACTGAAAAGTGGCATTGTCGTTACTGATAATAAAAAACCCTGTCTCGGCGAACTCGCAATTTCCGGGGAAAAAATTGTTTCTCCGGGGCTTTTGCCTAAGGGGCTCGTTCTTGATTTGAAAAAAAAGTCGTATGTATATCCGGCACTTATAAACACCCACGATCATCTCCAGGGGAACTACAGGCCTGCCATTGGGCCGCCGGAGGGAACATTCTATCTTACCTGGCAGCCTTGGGATAAAGACCTTAAAGCTTCTGCGACATTTGCGGAACGCTCAAAGCTGTCCCGTGAAGAGCTTTACACACTAAGCAGTTATAAGTGTATTTTCTCCGGGGTAACCACCGTCAACGACCATTTTCCCCATGCACTTAACCATAATATACTTCCCAAGCTTCCCATCCGGGCTATTAATGAATACGGACTTGCCCATGAATGTACTTCTTATGATTTAAAATGGGGCAGCGGTGTTAAGGAAGAGCACGAAAAAGCGGTTAAAAACAACTGGCCCTTTATTACTCACCTTTGCGAGGGGTTCGATGCAGAATCCATGCACAGTGTAGGAACTCTGGAAAAACTCGGGATTCTGGATAAACACTGCCTTTTTATCCATTGTATTTCCCTTAGCGATGAAGATATCAAGAAGATTGCCCGTGCAGGCGCCAGCATTTCACTTTGTTGCAGCTCAAATATGCTAATGTTTAATGTAACCGCTAAAATTCGCAAAATGATTAAAGCGGGCGTAAACCTGACCATCGGAACGGACTCTTCTGCTTCAGGGCCGGCCAACTTATTGGAAGAAATTAAAAACATAAGACAGCTATATCAAAAAATGTTTGGCGAAGATCTAAGCCCCAAAAAGATTTTTGAGATGGTAACCATTAATTCAGCGAGGGCTTTCTGGATGCAGGATCGTATCGGTTCGCTGGATGAAGGAAAACTTGGGGATATACTTGTTTTAAAAGCACGAAATGATGATCCATATGAAAACCTGGCCGGCGCTTCCATGAAGGACATAGAGCTGCTTACCTTAGCGGGCAAGCCCATCTATGGCGAAATGCGATTTTTTGATATCTTTGGAGAGAGTAAATTGCCAAAAGGTTATACGGAAATTGTTGTGGCGAAAAGACCTATGTTTGTAATTGGTGATCCCGCTGCCTTGTACAGGGAGATCAGAGCCAGGACTGGTTTTAAGAAGGTCCTGGATTTTCTGCCCTTTGAACCTTGTGATCACTCGAAAAAGGATTCAGCCTAATGCCTAAACCTATTCAGTTTAAAGCCGGTTCGCTTATTTATTTCCAGGGAGACCCGGCAGACAAGGTATTTATCCTCCAGACCGGAAAGGTAAACCTGACATACCAGGATATTGAAACAGGACAGGATGTGCATGACTTGGTTCAGCCCGGGGAATTCTTTGGTGTAAAATCCGCTTTAGGACGCTACCCAAGGGAAGAAAACTCCATGGCAATGCAAGACGCAACCATTATGGCCTTTACGGTTCCTGAATTTGAGGCTCTTGCCATGGCTAATACCCGTATTATTATGAAAATGCTAAAGGTATTGTCTAACCAATTGCGCAAAATTCATAAACAAGTTTCCAGTTTGATGGCAAAGGAAGAGCAAAACCCCGAAGAAGGCCTTTTTAGCGTTGGAGAATACTACTTAAAAACCAAGAATTACGGCCAGGCACGGTATATTTTCAGCCGGTATTTGACTTATTACCCAACCGGAAAGAATGTAGCCCAAGTAGCCAGCAATCTTCAGCAGGCCGAGCTATCCATGGCAAAATCAGGTGCGCCTACACAAACAATGGCGCCGGCTCCTGCCTTACAGGACACCAGCCCGCCTGAACTCACCGATGCAGCAAAGGCGTACTATGATGCCGTTAGCTTTATTTCTCAGCAGAAATACCAGCAGGCTTACCTTGCGTTTAAAAAGATTGTGGATGCTAATATCGACCCCGAATATTCGGCAAAAAGCTCTTTTGAGATCGGCAGATGTTTATTCCTATTGAACAAGTTTGATGACTGTATCAAGTATTATACAATGATGATAACAAAGTATCCACGGCATCCGGATTTGGCTGACGCGCTTTTCTTTATGGGTCAGTCTTACGAAAAGAGCAATCGCAGGGATCAAGCAGCGATCTTCTACAAAAAGATACTTTCCATGCCCGGTGATGCGGAAGACGGGGCTCATATCAAAGCCAAACGGGCTCTTAAAGCAATGGAGGCGTAAAGTGGCAGGAATGGATATGGCGGCCTTTGGCCGTTTTGCCAAAACATACCAGGCTGGTGAAATGATCTTTTCGGAATTTGAACCCGGCGATAATTTCTACCTTATTCAGGCTGGAAGGGTTCAATTGGTAAAAGTCATAGGCGACATTGAAAAGACACTGGATATACTCCAGCCATCAGAAATGTTTGGTGAAATGGCCATCCTTGAAAATTCTCCCAGATCTGCTACGGCTATAGCTCTTGATACTGTTACTGTCCTGGAATTCAACAGGCAGAATTTTGAAGTTCTTATGCTTGGGAACCCCCAAATCGCGCTTAAACTTCTTAGAATGTTCGCCAAAAGAATCTACGATTCCAAGCGGCGTTTCATGATTCTTACCCTTGAAGAACCACAAGCTAAAATTGCCGACGTCTTCCTTATGCTGGATGAGAGCACACCAGATATAGACAAAACCACAGAAAAACGGGAATTCAAAATCACCGTTGACGGTGTCGCCCACTGGGCCGGCATGAATGTGAGCGAAGCCAGGGATGTTCTGAGCCATTTTGCAACTCAAAGGCGCTTGGAAATTTACCCCGACAAAATTGCTGTCAAGAATATCAACGATTTTTCCCGCTTTGTAAGTTCCAGGCGCAAAAAGCTGTAAGGCTTACCCCTAAAAACCTTTAACTTTACCGGTTTTCACAAAAAAAAGGCACAGTAGAAACGCGCTAAAATAACGCGTCACTCCCTGTGCCTTCGTACCTCTTAGAGGAAATTACAAAACTTTACTTCCTCTTTGCCGGCCTACCCGCGGTTCTTCCACGCTTTTTTACTGCCCCTGCTTTGACTTTGGTTTTAGCTTGGGCTCTTCCTTTTGGAGCTTCAATTGCTTTCACGGGGGCGCTTGGTTCTTCGTTGATCATATCCAAGTAAGAAGTGCTTGGAGGTTTGCTTGCCGTTGCTGGGGGTAGCTCTCCTGCATCCGATGATCCAAATGATTGGCTGATATCCGCCCGGACTGTGGAACGCCGCCGGCTGAAGGAGGCAAAAGCAGCATCCTGGAAGCCTTTGGAAACGCCATGGAGGAACTCATTGAGTACGTTGGCCATGCCGTCCAGTGTTCGTTTTTTCCGCTTAATGGAAGTTATATCCAGGTCTAGTATTACGCCCGGCTGGATATGATAAGGATTAATCATGTAGTCAAAGCGATAGTATTCCTTTTCCAGCGCTATAAGCCGCTCTTCGATAACTCTGCGCTCAATGGGATACCTGTAATCGTACATCGTGTTGAGCTTCTTTTTCATTTGGATGATTCTTTGGCGGATTTTGTCCTTTTCATACAGGTAAGTCCGGTTTGACCTTTCTACCTCGGTTTCGGCAGGTTTTACAAAGGAAATCTCATCCCAAACCTTATCAATGCTCTCGTAGACAGGCTCTCCGGTTTTGTCCTTGATTCGTGTCTTGATACGACCGCTTTTTTTCTTAGCTAAATCATTAAAATCAGTAACTTTACCCATTGACTTGCCATCTTCATATATTACATTAAGAAGATCCCAAACATGCAGAATTTCTGTTTCGAAGCTCTTAAGCTGCACATCGTAAGCCTTTCGTTCTTCATTAAGCTGGGCATTATCATAATACTTAAGCTTAAGCTGGTAACGCTCGTCCGGAAGGTTTGCTACATCTGTGTCTTCGTATTCCCGAACAATGACTTCCCGTCCGTTCTTGAGGTTTTCGATGTACTGGTAGCCCATTCTGGAGGTATCGAGTATCGAAGTGATTGAATTAATGGCGGTGTTGAAGCCTCTGTTTCTGATATTCTCGATATCGATAATTTTCTTGAGGTTTTCCCTGACGTTCATCTGATCGAAGGTCTCCGGATCTATTTCTGCCCTGAGCTGGGACAGTTTTTCCATTATGCTCTTGGAAACCACTTTGTAGCGCTTGGCTTTTTCGTTGTCGATATCGTCATCGGTAAAATCTTCTACTTTGGAAACCTTCGAGAAAAGTATCTCGCCATCCGAAAGCTCTTCCAGGCCTTGATCAATGCGAGCATCTTTAACCTTTTCGATTTCTTTGTCGATGAGGTCAAGGATGTGTTTGCTTAAAAGATCCTTAATTAGGTATTCCACAGTGACCTGATAATGGAAAATCGGGCTTATAAGCTCTGATTCCAGAATATTTATGGACATTTTTACGTCGGTAACGTTTTTGGGCTTTGCGATATTGTCCTTAAAAGAGCATTTAACAATTGAGTAGGCGTTTTCCCCGCGGATAAAAGCGCCTGTGTCCATTTTTTGCCTTAAAATGCTGTTTGTAAGGGTTTCAAGCTCGTTTACTCCCCGCTGAACATGGCCTTGTAGGTGGCCGTACATGTTTACAATGGATTTCTCGATTTCACCGGAATTAAATTTGTCGGCGCCCCCAACTTCATCCAAAAGTTTGGCAATCTCTTTTGGGGTGTAGCGGGCAAGAACCTGGCTTTCCTCATTGTCAATGAAATTCCGAACCTTTTTTACCATTTCATCTTCAGCCGTTACCATGTAACGGTTGAACATGTTATGAAAATTCTGGTTAAAATAGTTATACAGTTTTTCTTTAAGACCGCCCATTATGTCCAAGCGTTCCAAGACATCTTTCGGCAACCTTGCGGTAAGGTGATGGATAACCTTGTTGGTTTCCTCTTCCAGAAGCTGATTTACCTCAGCTTGCTGATCGCGGTACTCTTGAGCGAGTGAATTTCGTGAGCCAACGGCACTAGGTTTTTCCGGATGGAACACATTTGGGCTTTTGGGTAGATCTATACTAGCCATATTTTATCTCCTTTTTTTTGGAAAGCTAAAGGTCTTTTTCACTACATCTTATCATAATCGATGCTTCATAATAAGTCAAACCCTAATTTGAATTATTTTACGAATAGCATCTTGTTAGCCTTGAAAGAGAGGCAATAATTGACCTATACTGTGGCTGGAGGCTGCTAATGCGAAATGAACTGCGTTTTCTTTCTAACGCCCTTGTTTACGTGGTTGATGAATCTAAGACTGAAACAAAGGCAAATTTACAAGACTTAAGTCAAAGCGGCTTGTCCATAAAGAGCGATAATTACATTGATATTGAGCCTAATTCATCCTATGTGATTGCGATAATCCCCGAAAAAGAAACAAATATTGAAAAATTTAAACTGGAAATTGAGTCACGCTGGATAAAACTCAAAAAAACACAGACGGAATCCGGCTTTTCTGTTATTGTTCCCTTCGATCAAAAAGAATTCAATGATTACCTGGAATACCTGGCCCTGAGAAATAAGGCAAATCCACCCTCTGAAGCCACATAAATAACTAAATCTTTCGGGCGAGGCGGATTTGAACCGCCGATCTCGTGGTCCCGAACCACGCGGAATAGCCCCTATCCTACCGCCCGTTTTAGTGATTATAGGGAAATGGAGATTTAAGGTCAACCGCTTCGTTGTTGCTGCTACCGCCTAATGCCGGGGATAACCGGTAAAGAGGGGGCGGCTGGAGGCCTGCCGTGTAGGACATCCTGAACGGCTTGCTGACCTTGCTGCCTGGCTTCGTCCACGACTTGTGTGGCAGCGGTTTCGGCGGCGGTTCTGATCCTGGTTTCCAGCTCGGCTTTTTTATTCTCCAGAACGTTTTTAAGCTCATCCGTTGCGCCTTGCTCTCTCCTAAGCACCCGGAAAATCATATCCAGGTCTTCTTTGCTGACAAATCTCCCGTCAATAAACTGCTCGATTCTTGCGCGAAGAACTCTTTCAAGTTCTGCTTCGGCTCTTCGGATATATTGAGCAACAATTCTTTGCATCGCGTCTTTTAGAATGTCGCCAAAATTTGTATTTATAGAAAAATTATCTCTTCCGGCTCTCACATGTTCATAGTTAATACCCAAATCCACGGTTGCAACATGGCGTATGGCCTCATTCGCCGCTTGGGCAAATGTGTTGGCCGGGTTTGTAAGGCTTGCCTGGGCAAGAGAAATATTTCCGCCAAGCGAAAAGCTTTTGTCAGCGTTTCCTGCCAGGTTTACCCTAAAGCCGGCGCCCCCGGAAAATCCCCCTATGCCAACTTGACGGAGGTTCGCGCTTAGATCAACAGGGAAGCCTCCGCCGGAAACTTCCGCGTTAAAGCGCTCTCTTGCCGTAGAACGGAAGTCTGCCATTCCATTGAAGGCGCCGCTGCGTTGTAAGCCGTCTCCGGTTTCAGCCAGGGAGAGGGCGAGGGTAGTGGGAGTTCCGGAAGCATCCGGGTCGGAACTCACTCCCCGGAGGTCGAAACCCCATCTCCATGCAGAAGGAGTTAGCACATCCGTAGCAAGAGTACCCATAAAAAACCGGGGGTATTGCCGTGTGGGGAATACAACGTTCCGCCCTTGGAAACCTCTCTCTCGCTCCGGCCTGGGCGAAGACCTTGGAAGCCGTTGTTGGAGTTCCTGTACTTTTTCTAAAACTTCAAGCGCCCGTTCCCCATAGGCAAGGAAGACCCCCGCCTCTTCGGTAAGGATGCCCATTATTATTGTTTCCAGAATTTCCAACACTGCGCCGCTTCCAGGATCGAGGAAGGAACGCAGGCGGTTAAAGTCCGCAGCAAAGGCATTTCTGGCGCTCTGTTCCAGATTGCGGGCAGTATAGATGTCTTCCTGAACTTCCGTAACAATGCGGTTCACATCATTCTGAGCAGCCTGCACGCTATTTACCATAGCATTTATATCTTCAATGATAGTCCTAATCTGAGTGATTGTAGCGGCGTCCAGTGTTCTGAAATCATTCACATTTATTCTAAGCAAAGGTTCCGCACGGGCCTGGAGCTCGGCTACGCGTGCCATTACAGCTTGCTGTTCTCCCGTCCATTTAGCTACGGCGGTATCATAGGCTTCCCATGCAGCAGTATAAAGCCTGGGGGTTTCGAGCTTGTCATATTCCTGGTTTAAAAGGGCCATTGCGTCAAAATTACCGAGGTCAACAAGAGGCGGAATCGTCAGTGGCTCGCGAGGAGCCCTTTCCCTTGGGGGTCTGCCGGGCAGCGCCCCGGATACTGTCCTTTCTGTGCCGAAGCGAATATTGTCGGCCCGGATTTCCTCGATATAAACCCTTCCGCGTATCACCGCTGAGGGCTTAAGCTTTACTCTTATTTGACTGAACTGGATGAGGTTCCTCATGGGCCGGTCGCGATCTGCGATGGTTAGGCTATCCATGGCTACCTCGAATCTTAGAAGGCTGAGCCTGAAGCGATTCGCGTTGACCCGCGCTTCAAATATCATTTCAAGCCCTGATTCCAGGCCTCTCTGTAAAAGAGGGTTAGCGAGGACAGTAAAGAAAAAAACAAGACCAACGATTAGCGCTGCCGCAAGGGTTAATGGCAAAACCTTCACCGCGAATTTCCGGTTTCGCTTGATTGCGCTTATCAGGCCATCCAGACGCTTTATTTCTTCGTCGCTCAAGTCTTCTCTAATTCTTAGCATCTCCCCATCGGCGGTGTAACATGACCGGATAAATGCTTTATCATCCGGCTGTTCAATATAGTTTAGATACTTTTTCCTGAGTTTTTTTTCGGTCAAAATTTTTTTATAAAATCCCGGAATTTTTTTTGACATTTTTTTTCCTTAATTAATACGGTCTTTTACTTCAAGAGCGGATGCCACGGCTTTCCTAAGCAAGGTAACTGCGGGAATACCTTTTATTGATTTTACCAGCTTGCTTTCCCGGATCTTTGGCGCCAATGTGTTGCGGTACACCGGAATAAAGAGAGTAACCAGGACAAAAACCGGCAACCAGAGAATAATGCCGATTGTAAGTCCGCCGGCGACCAGAGTGTTGTTAAATCGAGTAAAAGGCACAAATGGCATATTATAGAGGCTGGTAAAAAGGGGCTGCAAAGCTTCAATATGCAGAACCTCCCAGCCGACTATGTCCACAAGGGGCGCAACCGCTCCCAAGGCAAGTTTCAGAATAGCTATAAGCAATAATTTTGAAGCGTGATGGTGCTTGAAAAAAAATGACACGACAAAAAGAACAATCCAGAACACATTCCCCGCCGGAATAAGGCCTAATAAAAGTCCCCAGGAGAAACCCGCCGCAATCTGTTTTTTCCCTAGATTGCTGTTCAGGGCAACGATTAATTGAGCTAATGGTCTTAACATATATTAATAATGCGCCGGAATAAGAGAAAATACAAGATAACTCAGGCTTTTTGGAACCTGTCCGAATGGCGATCGCGGATAAATTTATTTAATATTACCGCTTGCGTATGCGAGACCCCGATAAATCAGTTTTTCCCGCCGGATTTCTGAGCCTGCGCCACTTTTGCATCCACGGTGTTGAGAATGGCTGTAAGCTTTTCCCTCTCGATTAAATCAATCAGTCGGGCTTCTGTGTAGCGGCGGGCTTCTTCGGTAAAGATTCCAACGGATACACAGATGCCCTTGCCCGCTTTAACTTCTTTTAAGTGGGAGTGGAAATCCCGGACTATAAGTTCGCCGACGGAACCCTGGCTGCGGATGAAACGGAACATGATCAAATCCGACCACTTGGGGGTATCAACTTCGGTGAGAAG
>Ga0131853_10008588_pt1 | contig 18639 bp, 16 predicted proteins | sample TergutLab28metaG_FD_92764 | JGI IMG/M metagenome (GOLD analysis project Ga0131853, IMG submission 92764) | Labiotermes labralis P1 segment gut microbial communities from Petit-Saut dam, French Guiana - Lab288 P1 (version 2) (version 2) | ecosystem: Host-associated > Arthropoda: Insects >...
ATATATATATATATATATATATATATGTGTGTGGTATCTAATTAAGTCACATATGTAATCCTTTTTATCCTCCAAGTGCTATGGTCTGGTACCTTTATTTAATTTGGAGGTGACAGTTTATCAGTCAGGAATTTTCAGCCTTCAGCACATGCAAGACTGAGAGCCATATTGTAATTCTGTGTTAATGATATTAGTGTGAAATAAATGGAATGCTTGTCCATGTCGCTCATACTTTGTTACAATAACGGGATGTGCGACCAACAGATGTAAAAATCCTTATAATAAAACCAATGAGATGCCCTAATTTTTCAAATTTATTTTTGGAACAAAACTCTACATGTTTCGGACATTATCTCTCTCCACCCTGATCCCACTAGCAAGCAGTCAGCATAATCTGTATGACATATACCTATTGCTGTGTGTACTGTGCTAGACTCCAGATGATGGACAGAGATACTGTCCGAAACATATAGAGTTTTTATTCCAAAAATAAAATTTCGAAATTAGTGCATCTCATTGGTTTTATTATAAGAATATATCACGATGCACGTTCCTCTGAATGTCAAAGATGTAAAAATATTTGGCAAGTTAGTGATATTTACTGTATGTTAGGTGTGATGGGTGTATTGCTTGCCTTTGTTCTGAAATTAACAGTATGGACTCCCAGAGTACGAGTAGCTACCGGGGTCTTTTTCCATTTTTATAATTTCTTGCAATAGCTTTTTACAGAAATGCCTAGAAGACTAATTATTTGTACTTCCAGAAAGTGTTCTGATGAAATATGATCTGTTTGTTAATTATATGATTTTGAGTGTCTGTCATCCAGTTCCTATACATTTGGCAGTACATACAGTTAATTCTACCATCATGCTGAAGTTGCCTGTATTTTAAAGTTTTCTTTTAGCTCACCTTTGTTGGTGTTAAGATCTGAAAGGGTCTACTTGTTAATCGAGTGCAGAACACACAGCAACATCTTTGTGGAGTTTTATTAGGCCTGTTTATGCTCTGTTTATATTATTGAATGAACAGTTTTATGATATCCTTCTTCTTGTGGCTCTTCTGCCCAGTTTGTGGCCATTTCCTCCTGTATTCCTTCCACAATCACTCCTAAGTCTTGGATTGCATGCCAGTTTTTCATATTGAGCAGTTTGGTGCCATCCTTCGGCAGTTTGCCTTCCCATCTGTTCTTCAGCTTTCCAGTGGGTCTTCTTCCTCCAAGACCTTCTTCCAGAATATGTTTTGGGATTCCATCATCATACATCCTAACTATGAAGGTTGCTCAGAAAGTGATACCCCACATTTTTTCCTTGGAAACTATTTATTCAAAATGTATGAAATTCACACACAGTGTAACTGGATGTTTCCTTTACAAATGTTATTTTTTCACATAATCTCCATCTATGTCTATGGCCTTATGCCAGCGCGAAACAAGGGCATGCATGTTTTCCCTGTACCAGCTCGTTTCCTGTTCATGTAGCCATGTCCTCACTGCACGGATCATGCTCTTGTCCTCTTCAAACCTTGTCCCACGCAGTGCATCCTTCAGTGGCCCAAAAAGATGAAAACCTGTGGCGCCAGATCAGGACTATGGGGGGAAGATGGGGGAGCACAGTCCAACCAAATTTGGCGATTGCCTATTGGGTTCACAGACTTGGGTGAGGGCGGGCATTGTCATGCTGAATCAACATGTCTCCTGGAGTCCTGTTAGGCCACACTTGCCGGTAAACGCTGTCTTAGTTTTTGGAGTATTTTGATGTACATGTCTGAATTGATTGTCTCAGCTCTGGCCATCACATCCACCAGAATCACTCTGTCAGTGTCCCAAAAGATGGTGGTCATGGACTTTCCAGCAGAAGGAGTTGTCTTGAACTTCTCTTTTCTTGGTGATTGCGGATGATGCCACTCCATTGACTGCCTTTTCGTCTCCGGCTCATAATGGTGAGCCCAGGTTTCGTCACCTGTGATGATCCGGTACAAAAAGGTCTCCCCCTCAGCATCAAAATGCTCCAACAATTCAGAAGAGATGGCTTTCCTTTGACATCTGTGCTCGGTTATGATACTTTGAGGAACCCATCTTGCGCATATGTTCGAATATCCCAAAGCGTCAATAATTACCATTGCACTTCCGTTGCTGACTGAAAACTGTACAGTCAATTGCCGATTTGTGATGCGCTGATCCACATGAATAATTCCATCGGCACACTGCAATGTGTCTGGGCTGGTGGCTGTGGCAGGACGCTCATACAGCAGTCGATCATGCAGCTCTGTTTCTGCACTTCCTGAAGCCTTAACTTGCTGAACCCAGCGTTCAACTGCACAACTTCCATACACAGCACACAACAGTTTGTGAATGTTCCCCACACTTTCTTTCTCCACCACTAAGAATTCAATTACAGCTCCTTGTTTGTAATGTGTGTCAGGCATAAACGCCATTTTCACAGACTACTACAGTGGCACTATCTGTCTGACGACCATGTACTAACACTTGTGCACAATAAACATCAGTGTTGCTACCTTACAATTTTCACATTGCTATCTTTATTCTGGAATGAGAAAAAAGAAGTGGGGCATTACATTCTGAGCAACCCTTGTATTTGCCTGGCCAAGTTTAGTCTTTTAATGCACATGTACATTACTAGGGCAAGTTACTGTATGCCTCCATGAAAGTTTATTTCTGGCCCTAAGGAAAGTGGATGTTATTTTTAGTGAGTATGGCTGAAAAGTGGAATTGTCTGATGAACTGAGTGGAAGTCTGCTATATCAAACTTAAAAAATAAAGCATCTGGTGGTTTGACCAGATATTAAATCTCCGACAGATAGGTATGATTTCCACATACTTATAAAGAACACCTAAAAGCGTGATGCGTAGATTCCACACACCAGAATGTTGAAGTACTATTTGGATGTTCCAGACAGTATATCGGCGGTGGAAGATGGTTTACTTGTGTGGCATGTCATCCAGAAGAACGATGCATTGCTACAGGAGACAACACTGGACGGGTTCTGATTTGGTGGAACCTGCTGACTTCTGGAAAGCCAACATGGGCTGTGTATCATTGGCACACATTACAAGTACAGACTGTGACTTTCTCACAGACAGGTAACATACATATGCTATGTAAGTGTACCAGTAAGAGTTTCACACCCATTTATCAGTGTATTGTGTGGTTAGTAAAAATGACTTCACAGAGCAGAATTCGCCTTGTGAAGTCAGTTGAGAAATTTCCTGCCTCATATGCAGCCTGAGTGGGCCAGGTAGCTCAGTCGGTATAGTGACTGACTACGGGCTGGACAGTCCGGGCTCAAATCCTGTTGGGGATGAGATTTTAAGCCTGTCCAGACCGGCCCTGGGGCCCACCTAGCCTCCTGTAAAATGGGTACCAGACCTTTCCCGGGGGTAAAGTGCGGCCAGGGCGTACTGCTGACCACTCACCTCCTTCTAGTGCCGCGGTCATGGAAGAGTAAAGCTATACCTCTACCCACCCTCTGGGCCACTTTACCTTTTATATGCAGCCTGAAGGTTCATTACATGTTCACAAGAGACCACCACTTGTTCCCATGCTGTGCTAGCTGAATCCACTCCACACCCTTACACTGTGTGTCTTCAAGATATGTTTTAATACCCCAACCTGCTTGCAGGTTTTCAAGTGTTCTCTTCCCTGTTGATTTTCTGACTAAAATTTTTGTATGCATTTTTAATGACTCATGTGCTAGTTGTCTGTCCCATCTCATCCTCCATGATTTGAGAGTCTTAGTAATATTTATGACAGTTATTTCATTTTCTCTGTCTTGTCACTTCTAGATATTCTCAAGTACCATGTGTCTGTATATTTATGACCATACTGCAGTATACTTAATTGATCTTATAGTTTGTTGTATGATGCTGCCAACACTTCAGACTCTCTGTTGTCCAGTAGTAGTATCACTGGTGAATTATGGATTGGAAGTAATTTGGAAGGAATCATTTATGGTGTCATGGAGGCTGTTGTACCAGAATATGTCTATAGTACAAGGTAAAGGTAAAGCAATCCCATTACAGGCCTGGACAGGCCCATAGGGTTCCAGGAAGTTAAGGCTCCCAGATTTCGTGACAACTGCACAGGATGGTGGTAAGGTTGTCAGCCTTACGAACCGGCCGCCTTTACCCCCAGGAAATACTCATTTCTGTTAGAGGCTGAGTCGACCCCAGGGCCATAGTGCGATCGGAAGGATATTATGTCAATGAAAAATTCCAATGACACCAGCTGGGATCGAACCAGAGACCTTCTGATTTGTAGCACAGCACCTTAACCACTGTGTTACTGCGGTCCCCATATGTCTATAATGACTTATGAAAACCACGTAAAACCTGTGCAAGATTTGAACTGGGCATCTCCTGAATGCAAGAAAAAAGTGTTAGTTTTTTAGTGGCCTTACTCAGTAATATGCCTATTGTATATTAGCTTTGTTACCAGTGTAATTGGTTTCACACCAGTATTCCGCTCAAAGGGGCACATCTCTCTGTTGAAATGTGGAGCTGGGATAACTTAATAAGTATAGTGGCTGGGCTGCAGGGTGTGTGGCAGAGGGATTGTGATTCAGTGCATAGCAGGGGCAAGAGATTTGTATTTCCTCCAAAGTATCAGTCTGGCCTTGGGACCTAACTAATTTCCTATTCAGTGAGTAATGGGAGTGTCTTTCTGTGGGGACATAGTGACCAGGGTATGAAACTGACCACTCACCTCACCTAGCACCGACATTAGGAATTCCTGCAGCTATACTTCCGCTGGCACCGTGTGCTATCACAGGGTGGACAGGAACAGCCTTAGTTTTTACTTTACTTTTGTTACAGTAATTTATTAATCACTCTAGCATGCTACAAAATATTGTTAATTTTTTAGGTTTTCCACTTTATTGTGGTGATGTAAGGTGTGTGTGTGTGTGTGTGTGTGTTTTTTTTTTTGCACCTGTTTAAAACTTTGGTTGAGAGAAAAAGTCATGGCCATATTGTAAGTTGCGGTTTGAAGCTGCACAAAGGATCAGGTGTGGTCAAAGTGCGTGGTTCACTAATATACCTGCCCTTCTTGTATCCTGTTCTATTCCATTCTCTTTTATGTAAGTTTTGAAGTTTTCACAGCAAGTAAATGTATTGACATTTTGGCAGTCATATGCTGATGGAGACAAAGGAGGCCTCTGAAATGTTGGTTCTTGAATGATAGCCAGGGAAGATTTGGTGCATATAAGTTGAACTGTAAGGACAAGTGCTGAAGCTACAGGCATTGTGAGGACTTCAGGGTTGAGAGAGGGGATAATGTTACTGTGCTACATAGACAGATATTCATTCATTCCATTGGCATGTGCAGAATGCAACAATTCCTTACTGTTCTCAGGAGCTTCTTCCATTCCTTTCTGTTATATACCTTTTCCTTCCACCCATTTCCACCAACTAGTCTTCCATCCTCCTCACTTCATCTTGCCATCTATTTCTTGGTCTCTCTCTCAGCCTCATTGTTTCCAAATTCATATATAATACTGTTTTGGAAATTCTATTTTCCTCCATTCTCAGTACATGTTCAAACCAACGTAATCTATTAACCTTATTGTCTCTGTTATAGTGACTTTTAAACCAGTGCATAAATTTCTTTATTGGTTAATATTCTCCAATTTTCTTTTTCATTGTCATATACTGGACCTAAAATTCTATACACTTTCTTTTCAAAAATGTTTATTTGCTTTCTTATGTATACAGATAGTGTATATATATTTCTGTTTCTTTGTGTAAGACTTAATCTACCTCTTCAGATTGGGTGTGATGCCAAGAGAGGTTTTTTGAAGCTTGGTCATACACGCGAACATGTACATAACACCTAGCGTGGCTGTTTTGTGTGCCTTCTACCTCTGCATGAAGCAGGTGTTTAAATATGAACTATGGCTCTGTGATCTAACATTTTCTTGTAACCGTAAGGGTAGAAACAACAATTTTATTTATTGATAGTAAACACCTTACTCATGTTACTGAAATGATACCTGCCTGTCATTTACCAATGAGAAGTGAGCGTAAGACATCCTGACAGGTCGGTCAGTGGTATGTTGGACCAGTGTGCTCAGCATTTTGTTACCTTATGTTATTGTTGCATTAGTGTGTTCTTCACATTGCCAGGTCATAGTACCAGCCCTTACAGACCTTTCGGAAGCCCAACATTTATGTCACTGGTGATGGAAATGTTTTAATTTTTCTGTCCAGGAAGTCACTTCTACAGTGGAGCTGGAGAATGTGTGCTTGTCAAGTGGACTATAGACAGGCCTTTAGACAGACGGTTTTTGCCAAGGTTGCCTGCTCCTATTTGTCACTTGTCAATGGCACCAGATAATAGGTACCTTGCAATATCTACTAGTGACAATGGTGAGTTTGGGTGTGTTACATGTATTCTTACTGAACTCGTGTACAGTCATGCGCTGCATAACGACATTTCGGTCGATTACAGATGGCACATACAACAGTGGTAAGAATTTTTGGAAACTCTAGATAAGCATATTTTGGAGGAAATTTACTTGCCAGAACAAATCTTCAATGTGGATGAAACCTCTCTATTCTGGAAACAGATGCCTGAAGGACTTTTGTCCATAGGGAGGTCTTGTCAATGCCAGGTTTCCAGGTTTGTGTAAGTACACTCTGTGACATTCACACATTGATGAAATCGCCTAATGACGCATTTCTCAGATCATATCCCCGTCGTTAAGCAACGCATGATTCTAGTTCCTAGATTTAGATGCAGTCTCCATGCTGAGACTGCACACTAAGTTATATACATTTTCAGGTTTTCACAACAGTGATCATCTGGGTTGAAATATGTTGTCTTGTAGGTGAATACCAGTAAATGGGAGAAACGTGCCACTATCTGCATCAGACGGGTGTTGTCCAGTCACAACATCAGTGTGGTAGATATGCAAAAGCTGGATTGTAAGGGAATCACAGTGCGTCTACATACCCAAAGTGTCTCTTGCAGTGTGACTGGTTTCATAGCGTGTTCACATGCAGGTCACCCGCTGCTGGAAGATGATGTATTTTTATCAACGTGTTTACATTTATTTTGTCCCATAGAAGGGCCGTCATGTTGCCCCTCACCATAGTTTTTGTGTCACCGCGTTTCAGTTCTGCTGTTTTTCCGAAGTGTTTATTAGGCATTCCTCTTTGATTTGGTCTGACATTATCACAACAGTTTATGCTGATCAAGCAAGTCTGTGGGTGTGAATAAAGTCTCTTTGTACAATGTGTGGCCCATATTTTCAAATTTGATGGCAAGTCCAGTAACAGTTACATGAATAACTGTCATTGAAGTTGACTCCTGTTTCCTGTCTTTACCATATATGGTCATACTTCATGTAATATACCCTGGAATCACAAAGATTCTATATGTTTGTCCCAGCCTGTTGTGTTTCTTTGGTATATACTCTTTGAATATAACTCTGCTGTGAAGACTACAATAATTTCACTGATTGCATATATTCGGTCGGGTTGCGGTGTTAAGCGTATACATCTATGATAGTGTCAGATGTAGTTTTCATTTTCTTTAGCCATGTTCATTGTGTTGTTAGGTTCGTTTCTCTTCTCACCAACATTTAGAAATCTCTGCGCATGAAAGAATGTGTCTCATTTCATTGTGTTTCCATGTATAGCTATAAAAACTGCTATACTGTGCACCAAAAATCTTTCATCGTCTTCCTCTGACTGTGCTCTGTCTGCATAATAATGGATAAGGGTGATGCATGTCGTGCATAATTTCATCCAGCATGAGGGAGCATCTTCCATCTAGTGTGTCCAGTTATTAGTAAAAGTATCTGCTTGGCTATTCCTAAACAATTGTATAATTTCACAAGGAAAAATAGTGTGGAAATATTCAGTGGAGCGTAGTAGAAATGTGTGATGCCTCATTGTGTTTTAACCCCCCGCAAAAGGTGAAGCAGTCCTGTTACAGGCCTGGACAGGCCCAGAGTGTTCCAGGAAGTTAAGGTTCCCAGATTTTATGACAATGGCACAGGATGGTGGTAAGGTCAGCCCTACGCACCGGCCGCCTTTACCCCCAGGAATGCTCCTGGTACTCATTTCTGTTAGAGGCTGAGTCGACCCCAGGGCCATAGTGCGATCGGAAGGATTTTATGTCAATGAAAAATCCACTGACACCAGCTGGGATCAAACCCGCGACCTTCCAATTTGTAGCACAGCACCTTAACCACTGCTACCGCGGTCCCCCTGGTAACCCCCTGTAAACCAGTTTATTATAGCTGCAGGAAGGTATGAGTGTCAACTGTCAGTCCACTGTGTGCAGTTTGTGCCTGTATTGTCTAACTCTCTGTCATTGTCACTGTCTGTCACTCTGGGAAAAAGAAATGTCAGCTCAGAAGAGAGAACATCATATTATGTGGCAGTGCAGTCAGGTGTTGTGTTGTGTCTCATTCTTCAGGCATCATCTTGAAAACCATGTCTTGACTGAGCAAAACAAACAGGTATGGCACTCATGAAACTAGAAACTGTGTTATTTGACATTCAGGTGACTGTGCATCATGATAGATTCTTATAATAAAACCAACTACATGCACTGATTTCTCAAATTTATTTTTGGAATAAAACTCTGCATGTTTCGGACAGTTATGTATGGTATGGTATGGTATGACATATACCATTGCTGTGTGTACAGCAAAAAACTCCTGATGATGGACAGAGGAACTGTCTGAAACATGCAGAGTTTTATTCCAAAAATAGATTTGAGAAATCAGTGCATCTAGTTGGTTTTATTATAAGACTCTATCATAGTGCACAGTCCTCTGAACGTCAAATAACACAGTTTCTAGTCTAGAGGTTTGCTGACAGCAAACCAGTATGACATATACCATTGCTATGTTTACAACAAAAAACTCCTGATGAGGACAGAGGAACAGCCCAAAACATGCGGAGTTTTATTCCAAAAATAAATTTGAGAAATTAGTGCATTTAGTTGGTTTTATTATAAGAAACTGTGTTATGTTTATAACTACACATGGTGTTGTGTTCTGCCCAGTTATGGAATAAGACTGCTGCACCATAAGGAAAGAGCATTGAAATGCTGAGTGGTGGATTGACATAACCATCACATTACACTGTTTAAGTTCTCATATAAAATCTTCCAGTTAAAAAACAGATGACTGAAATTTTTCACTGCAACTACTTTCTGTCAGTTTCTGATTCTGTGTATTGGAGCTGCAACAAAAAGCAGGAGCAATAAATGGCATTGTTTATGGTTTATCACAATGATGGGAATTGATTTTAGTCCTATTTTGCATGAAGTGACTGAAGAAGCAGTTCCTACTGAGGGTAGCCCAAACACATGAGAACATCTGTCATACCAAGTATTTGTCGACAAGTGTATTTTATGGCTGTCCACCAGTGAGCACTTGAGGACAGGCCGCAAGCCCAGAGAGAGCTAACTGTATGATGCACTAGCAAAGAAGTATTATATACAGTCTGTTCTGAATATCATGGTACATATTTTGAATGATTTTTAGTGACATAGTGAATGAATTGTACAGGATCATGAACCACAGTGTGGATGAACAGGTGGATTGTTTTAAAGCTTCATAGACTGGAGTCACCAATGTCAGTACTGCTTGATCAGTGACTGTCATGGACTATTGAAATTTTTGGAAGTAGAACTGTACAGCCTATTTGCATTGTTCTGTTAAAGCACAGAACAAAGAATGAAACTGACAATTATAAGATACAATGGTTACACAGTGCTGAGTATACACATATAGCATCTTTAAGGAGTGTCATCCCCGTTGTGCTAGTTAAAACATAAGGAAACAATTATGCATGGACATGTCCATCATAACACAACTATATAGTTGTGTTATGACGGTCATGTCCATGCATAATTGTTTCCTTATGTATTATCTAGCATGGTTGCCCTGCATTGTTGGTACCAACCTCCCAGGCTACTTCATGGCATAACCAAGAACTTGCATTCTCTTCGTAGGTATTCAAATTGTCAATGCCCAGCTGAAACAGATCAGTGTGATCCAGCATTTCACCTGGCAGGTTGAAGCCAAGCAGGGCGTACCTGTATTTCCTGCGGGTATTAGTGTGGATCCACGTTCTCAAAGCATGGTGATGAATGGTCGGACAGGTCACATCCAGTTCTACTCTCCACGCACCAGGAATCTCCTGTACAATGTATGTGTTTGTTATGTTTATTTAGCGTGCAGTTTGTGAATTTTTCCTTGTGTTGACTGGGTCGGCATTATTCTTCATTTGCTGCAGTTCTACTTACATGACTACACCATCATATCATCTGTGATTTAACCACACTTAAAAATGTAGCTGGCCTTAATAACTCATGAAGTTCTGCATTATTGGTGTTCTCAGTGCCTCACTTTGGATCCAAGTATTTTTCTAAACATTTTGCTGTTGTAATAATTTATAGCCAGTTTAAATTTGTGGTATCGATCTAATTTCCTGGTTTTTGTGTCATTGTGCTTGCAGCTGGACATCACAGGGATGAATTACCTGACACAAGAATGTAATGCTGTAATTGTTAATACAGATGTCACAAAAGTGTCCATGAATTCCGATGGACATTGGATGGCTACGGTGGAACATCGTGATGATGGGGAGACCAGCATGGAGGTGCGTCTCAAATTCTGGCATTATGATGCGGTAAAACAAAGGTAAGCGCGTTTATTGACATTTTAGGTTTTTATGGATATAAGGATATAGATTATGGGCTTCCAGACTGTACCAGCAGTCATTATACAAAGGAATGTGCTGTTTCATGTTCAGGTTATAACTGGATATTGTGGTGTATGCTGTTGAAATTGCCAAGGAAGTCTGTTCTCCCCCACCCAGTCCATGAGAACAGATCATCAGCATTTTTGTTCGCTGAAGTGTCGGCTCATGACATTCAGAGCATCCCCAACCAACACTTGGTGAACGTGAGATGGCATGATAGTGAGGATGTTCAGTAGCCCATTTTACAGACTGCACAATATAGGGATGAAGTCTGAAGATTTTTTTACATGATGCATGATGTTACTCTCATGTGATTCAAACATGCATGCTGCTAGGTATTATCAACTTCAAGGAGCATCATCCCTGTTGTGTTTGTTAGAACCTAAGGTAATAGTTCTATAAGGATATAGCAGTCATAACACAACTATATATAGGTGTGTTATGACTGCTATATCCTTATAGAACTATTACCTTAGATGCTACTAGGTGTTGGTTTGTGTGTTGGGGCCTCAGTTACATCAGCGGTGGGCCTCTTGTGTATGTCCTAGAGCACTTTCAGCCTGGATGTCTTCTGAACCATGTGGTTATATTTGAGGATGATATCCTCTGCAAGAGAGGACTTCTTGATGAGGTCACTATTTCTCATCTGCATAGATTATGTGGAGTTCTGAATCAGTTCCGTATATGCTAGATATTCATGACGGCCAATGATCTGCATGCAGCCACTGGTATTGAAGACTGTTTTAGCATTACCGTACTGTTGATAGGTGTCTGTTCTGGCAAGCAACTTCACAGTAGCACATGGAGTGCCTGCTGTTTGACTTCTTCCAATTATCTCAGAGTTTGTTGGATGGTTACAAATTTTAAACATATGTTGTTGGAAGTTTGCTGCACCTATGTCTGGCAGTATGCGAGAATCATCACCAGCATATGTGTGTCTACCATCCAGAAGTGTCACCTGTGACAAAACACAGTGTAAACCAGAGCCTTCACATCCTGCTGCCAGATGACAGCAGTAACATGGCCAAACGATACTGATGTGTGGACCGCATCTTCAATAATCACTATTTTGTTATGTAAACCCATCATTTGCACTGTGAAAGAGTGGAGAAAAGCTCTAAGAACATGGTGCGTCCAGCCATTTTATTTATCCTTCTGTTACCAGTTCCATTACACTGTGGAGTGATTTCAAAGAGGCAGTCTGAAATGGAGTAAGCCAAAGATAGCTGCCTCATGGTGCAAGCCATGTGATGTAAATAAAAACAACACAGATGTAGTAGAATTTGTAATTGACTGTGACTGTAGTGCTGGCCATTCAAAATGAAGAAGTATGAGAAAGCTCTTACGGAAAACTGGACATCTCTCTGCTTAAGTGGTTCAAATGGAAGGGAATATAATAAATGCCTGTCTGTGGTTCATTGTGTGCACATAAAGCCAAATTGTGGTGTGGAGCACCAAGATTTTAAAGTTGCATCTTGCAAATGTAATAATATGACTTATTTTAATAATTTTAACGGCTGTAATTTAAGAATTTACGTACCTTAGCAAGGGGCAGATGTGGAACTGTCTGATGATGTGGAAATGTAGAAACATGTAGGAGTGTGGATTGTGTAAAGAGACACTGTTGTGATGTATAGTGTTGTGATATTAATTGTGCAGTTTTTGGTTATAATGAAAATAAAAAGTAATAGTATTACTGAAGAATAAAAACCAACAAGATGCCACTTATTATTTTATTGTACTTCTTATAGGCTCAACATTCTTCAGGCACAACTGTGCCCATCATCAGGAGCTCGTGACTATGATGTTTATTACCACATTGGTCATTTTGTTCTTGGTTTGCTGCATGTTGTAGGTTAGGTGCGGTTAGGCGGGAGTAGTGTCAGGGCTGCAGGCTAAAGCACATGCTTTAGCCTGCAGCCCTGACACTACTCCCGCCTAACCGCACCTAACCTCCAGCATACAACAAACCAAGAATGAAATGACCAATGTGGTAATCAACATTACAGTTGTGAGCTCCTGATGGTGGGCACAGTAATGCCCGAAGAATGTTGAGCCTGTAAGAAGTACAATAAAATAATAAGTGGCATCTTGTTGGTTTTTATTCTTCAGTTATCACAATGATGCATGGTCCAACAAACATTTTTATTTAGTTTATTTGAAAATTTACATTACGATTTCTTTTCCCCAGTTTCTGTTTAAACACGTCAGTAGAGCTGCCTCATGAAGGAGGGGTTACAGCATTAGCATTCCAGCCATCTCCTGACCCACAGCAACAGCTGGCAGTAACTGCTGGGTGTGACTTCAAATTTCGCATCTGGGGCCTTGCTGAGTCCACCAGCATTTACAGTATGTACAAATGGAGTAAACAAGATGGTCCATGCCCTAGCTGACGTGGTTAGTCACTGGCTTCCTGCTATGGAGGCAGGTTTTCATCGTGGCCCTGTCCAGTTAGGATTTATGTTGGATAATTTGGCTATGGGACAGGTTTTTCTCCAAATACTTTTTTTTCCCCCCTGTTACCATCATTCCATTCATGGTGTGTAGTCTTATGTACCGTCTGCCTTTTCCGTAATTGTATTAATTGACAGAATTACAAAAAAGAATACGGAAAACCTGTTGATGGTATGCACAGCCAGAAAGCAATGCACGGGTAGTTTGCAGAGTTCAGTGTATTGGGAATCCCTGCTTTGTGTGCAGTTGTTTTGTAACTTGTCAATAGCATTTACCTTTCTAAAGAAACTGTTGTAAAGATAAAGGTAAAGTTGCCCTTTTTTATGAGTGAAAGTACAGCTGTGGTTATTCTTAAGTTCAGCACTAGATGGAAGTGATCGGACAACTTCATGTCTTAACTGCTTTTCTTCCGGTGAAAAACATCCAGTGCCCATTGTTATGAGGCTAGGCGGGTCCCACCAACAGTCCCCACACTGTGGAGAAGACCAAAATATCATGTTCCTGCCAGGAATTGAACCCATGATCCCTCAATTGGCCAGCCTATAGCATAGTCACTGTACCAACTATGCCACCATAGTTGTTTCTGCCCAAAGAATGAATTCAAATTTTTTCTGCCTCTGTTTATTTTCAGTTGTTACTTTCTGTCACATGGTAGCATGGTTGGTTGAGGCCTTGCGCTACAAGCCAGAAGGTTGTGGGTTCGATACCTGATGGTGTCACTGGAATTTTTCATTGACATAATCCTTCCGGCTGCACTACGGCTGTGGGGTTAACTTAGCCTGTCATAGAAATGAGTACCAGGAATATTTCCCTGGGGATAAAGGCAGCCAGTGCAGAGGGCTGACAACCTTATCATCTTTATGTCTAGAAGTCGGGGAGCCTCAAGCTCCTGGAACCCTCAGGGCCTGTGATAGGCTTGAGCAGGGATTGCTTTACTTTTTAACTTTCTGTCAAAGATTGTAAATGCACACTGGTTGTATAATGCTCATGGTTAGTGGGACACTTGTGCACTACATTGTTGATAACATCCATTGCTACACCGTGAACTGGAATGGAAGAAAGAAGGTGTGACATTGAAACTGACCCTGGGATTATTGTTGTAAGCATTGTAATCAGTAGACTGCACACATGAGCCAACCACATAATGAATAAACTGCACCATTGCCACCCAACCCATCAATTGTCCATGCATTTCAGTCAGTTCTTTAAAAGCAAAAGAGATGTGGAATATTAGAAAATGTGGTATTATTGTGTTATATGTTTGTAAAGGATGTAATATTGAAGGCCAGATTGTGTTTGCATTATATTTGTCTGATATAACCTCAAAAGTTTTGCTGTGTCCCCACGTTTGCAATTCTTGACTTACAAACAGTATTTCCCTCTTCATGTGTAGGTATGTTGATGATGTGTTTCAGTACTGTGAACAGTTCATCAAGAATACATTCTTCTTCAATGTGATGCTGTCTAGTTTGGTTAAGTGGGTACCTACATTCTTTATTTTAGAGAAACCTCATGTATCCATTGTCATTGAAGAAGTTGGTTACAATGGGTGCAGCAGTTTTGTCCAAAATTTTTGTATTCGCCAACCAAATTATGTGGTGTGATGTGAGAACCTTAAATCTCGCACACTTCTTCCTTCTCAATTTTATATCATTTTATTTTGCTTTCTCTACTTGAGTGATGTTTGTTGCAGAGAAAGGAGTTATGGTCTGGAGATGTGAGAGCGTGGGTTTCTTCCGAAGTCTGCCAGCTGGAGATGTTAGCTTTTCTGGTGATGGCTCCCTCCTGGCTGTCACATTTGGCCCTACACTTACTGTATGGGTGCCTGAGACTAACCTGCTCAAATGCAGCCTCACCGAAGTACATTCTAAGGAAAACCTCAGGTATGTTGTGAAGGTACTGTTTACATCTGTGATGTCAGAGGTAAAATGTTATGTGTGACTGACAATCTTCTGTTGTTGACACATTACGTGGCTATTTAATGATACTGTATCAGCTGCTGAGTTTACTGCCTATCAGACTGGGCATGTAAGGTGCTGAATGTTTTGGTTATGTTCGGGTCAGGGAATGAATGGATGAATGTAGATTCTCTTCTACCTGCCTGGATAGCAGCTGCTTTCCTTGCATGGCCTTTGTGTACTCCCGTCAGTTTTCGCCTTTATTCTGGCTTTTGTTCTCTTTCTGCATATAGATTTCTTATGGGTGCTGATGGAGAGGATGTAAAATGTATGTAGGACTGGGGAATAAGGGACCAACTAGAACTGTCACCGCCCTGGTTTGTTCTTTACAGTAATGTGCATCTTCCACTATGAGGGTAGGGTGGGACTCATTTCCTTCTGGTTCATTGTATACTACCACTTAATGCATTTACTCCAGCATCCGAAGTTGTCCAGGCTACCAGATCTTACCACAGTCAGGTAATGACAGTAAGTAGTGGCAGAACAAAGTGTGTATCCATCAGAACGTATTCTGAGCACATGCTTGTTCCTCTATTGCACGTAGCTACTCTTGCCAGTTGCCAGTTCCATGGACATAATTAATTTGTTATGAATTTTACATTTTCCATTCTGTGCAGTATAATTCAATTATTACAATTCGAGCCAACAAATGCGCACAGTTGTATTAGTATTATAATACAATTACATTGCCCACCAACTCCTACATGTACTTGTAGGAGCTGGATGTAGGATATGGTGGGCAATGTAACAGGATTATAATGCTACTAGAACTGTGTGCATTTGTTGGCTGAATTGTAATAATTTAATTTCTTATGATCAGGGCCATAGATGAAGGGGGAGTGGGGGACTGGTACTGCCACACTTGGCAGCTGAGTCGAAAACTTGGACACCTGGGCGGCAAAATTAATATTTTAAATTGAACGCTTCATTTCCATCACAGTTGCTGAGCCAAATGTAAAGAAATTCAGTAAGTGACTGTGATTTTTTGAAACTTCATAATTTCTCCTAGGGGTGGCAGTTGTTATGACTTGCCCTGGGTGTCAAAGAATCTAGCCACACCTCTGGTTACATGTGTGTTGATACTGTAATTACATAGTCCGTTCTGTATGAGGAGAAGGGCAAGAATATGAAGTGTTGTAAGCTGCAATTATGACAACATTGGTTGGTTGGTTAGTTGGTTGGTTGGTTGGTTGGTCTGTCAATCATTCAGTTAGTATCTTCTGAACAGCTGAACAGACAACACATGTAAAATACCAGTACCATCCAGGCATTGGTGTCTACAACCAGCTTTCAAAAATGAAGCAAAACAAACTTAAGACAACCAACCCAGCATAAAAAAAAACCTGCAAGACATCAATCCATGAACATTTTAAAACAATCAAATAACCATCTTTAACTTTATCACATTTATTTATTTTGTACAGTTTGATTGACGCAGCAACATATATTTTAACAAGTACAATTAAGATCTCAATTTTAAACATAATTACAGTTCTATATATTTCCTTTCTACTGGATTGATCTGGCTGAGGATAGGGACAGGTGGCAAGCACTTGTAAAGGCGGTAATGAACCTTCAGGTTCCGTAAAATGCAGGAATTTCGTGACTAGCTGAGAACTGGTTAGGCTCTCGAGAAGTAAGTAAGTATATATATTTCCGTTTATGTATTTTATACCACAGGCCTGAAGATGACACTTTGACATGAAAACATGTTGCCGCACTAAAGGTATAACATAATATCAGTTGTGTTGACGGTATTTTATTTCTCATACAACAGGGTTATGTTTGATCGCTCTGTTTGTGAGTCGCTGTTTGTTTGATTAGCTGCCGTTATTTCAGGCGTAAGTTTAATTGCTCTCTTACTGAGTTACTGTTCGTTTTGTTCCACTTCTCACCGCTTGTCACACCAAAAATCCAATTTTTTGACTTGTAGGAGTACAGGTAGTCCCCTTAAACTTCAAGTAGCTATCGGAATGAAACAGTACTGTGTTGCGGTTTTCAAGTGTGTTTTCATTCCTGCCTAGTGCCTGTCAAAATTGCTGCATCTCTCCATGCACAAGAAACATTTTGGGAACAGCTGGTGAGTTTATCTGAAATTTTTTTTTATTGTATATCGCAAATTACAATCTACTCAATTAGATAGATTAATTAGTAAGGTTGAGGTAAGAAAAGGTCGTGAGGCAGGCACCATCCATCGGTGGTTCACTGGAGTTGTGCTATTGAGCTAAGTCTTCCGGCCATAGTCGTTTGAGTCGTCTCTTGACTGAGGAGTTGAAGAGAGCTCTGATCAGTTGGTTACTGTGCTCAGTGCTGCAGTTTTTGTATTTGTTGGCATTCGAACCACTTCCGTTACGTACGGGATATCAAAGTCGCTGTGCAAGGTTTGATTGGAGACGTACCAGGGGGCACTGCTGATCATTCTGAGCATTTTTTTACTGGAATGTTTGGAGGATCTTGGTGTTGGATGGCTTGCTGCATCCCCATAGCTCTATCCCGTATGTCCAGATGGGTCGCAGTCTTGCCTTGCGTACGGTTAGTTTGCTGTCTAGGGATAGCTGTGAACGTATCTGAAATTTGTGTGGACTTTACAGTTTTGATTAAAATATACTAAAGTAACAGACACTTGATATGACACCCTACACGTTTCTGTGCACATCCTGAGCTTAACTCACATGCAACATCCTCAAAATTTATCAGAGTGAAGACTGTTTGAAACAAAACTTTTTCTATAAAAATAAACACCAGTTTTGTGCCCACTACATTTTGACCGTAAGTTGCACAATTATTGAGCACATTAAACAAATTTTACATAAGTGCGCCGGAATTCTCTTACCAAGGTATATGTTTCCCGACTTTTTTTAACAGTGTTTCTGCATTATAATGTCATCTTTTAGTAACAGAGTCTTATTCTTTATATTAATGTTCGTGTTCTTTGTTACAGCCATGTTGAATTTGGAATGGTGGATTGTGGTCATTTGGTGGTGACAGGCAGCCCAGTGAACATCAGTGTATGGAATTTGCTAACATTGTCACTGATGTGGACGGTTCCTGTCAATGTCAGTGTGCTGACAGCTGATCCACATTCAGAATTCATGGCCATATTCACATCTAGTAATGACTGTAAGTGTGGGTGATAGTTAAATATATGTTTTTGTTTTTGTATTTTGTAATGAATGTGGTATGTATGTGCACGGTAAGTGGATTCCTGTCACCATGATGTGATGTGTCCTCTGGTGATGAGGGGACTTGTGAATATGTTGACAAATCTTAGGATTTATAACATTTGGGGTATTTCTATACAAGCTGAAGAAATGTTAGCTTTTCAAGAAGGACTTTGCTCAAAGGAGTGATTGAGTTACATGCATATACAGGGTGTCCCAGGAGGAAAGGACCTAACTTCGGGAGAGTGTTCCTTAGGTCAAACTATAACGATATAACCCAAAACACCTATATCCAAAGTTCAGTGGTTACGGAGATATTGGCCAG
>Ga0131853_10008590_pt1 | contig 18636 bp, 3 predicted proteins | sample TergutLab28metaG_FD_92764 | JGI IMG/M metagenome (GOLD analysis project Ga0131853, IMG submission 92764) | Labiotermes labralis P1 segment gut microbial communities from Petit-Saut dam, French Guiana - Lab288 P1 (version 2) (version 2) | ecosystem: Host-associated > Arthropoda: Insects >...
GCTGCCACACCATCACATAACATATAACGACGTAGATTTTTACCGAATTTTAACCTAAATATAACTTCAGCTAGGCTCTAGTGAAGGCTCCCTGATGATGGTCGTAGACCGAAACATGTAGGAGAAAGTCGACGTGATTTTAAATGTAAATTTTAAAACTTTGTCAAGTTTAATAAAGAGTGCATTTGTTGGTGTATGAACTTTATAGATATCAAAATGCACGGTACAACGATAAAAAGCGATGTACTTAGTAAATGAACTATGATGAGGCATAGTTAAACGTTACATGAAACAAAGGTACATTCTGTTTTAAAAGAACAGCAACAATTCAGAGAAAATTTGCAATAGACGGCGGAATCTGGTAACTTACAATACCTTACACCTGATTCCATAGGGCAATGTCATTGTTAAGAAGCTAGTGGTTCCTTAGCTACTCTAAAATTTCCTTGTATTTTATGGAACCCGAAATTTCCTTACTCTGCCCACAAGCTCTAGAAACTTCACCAAATGAATTCGGTCCACGTTTACTCATTTCTTTAAGATCCGTTTTAATATTACACTCCCACCTGTGCCTCTGTACTTCGTCTTTTTACGTCACGTTATTCCACCAACACCCTGTATGCACCTCTTCTGTCCCCCTACGTACCACATGTCTCACGCACCTCATTCTTCTCGATTTGATCACCCGAATAAGATGTGGAGAGAAATAAAGATCATTAAGCTCTTCGTTATGCAATTTCCTTCAGGTCCCTGTCACATTTTTCCTTTCATGTTCAAATATCTTCTTCGGCACCCTTTTCGAAATATCTTCAGTTTAGGTCGTTTTTTCAGTGCGAGAGACGAAGCTTTACACCCACGTAAAAAAACACAAAATCGTAGTTCTATGTTTTTGTCTATTGTGGATCAGAAAACCAAAGACAGAAGTTCTGGACCGAAAGGTAGCAGGTTCTCCGCGAGAGTAATGTTCTTAAATTTTTCATGGATGCGATTTTGATTTGTTACAATGTCAATATTCCTTTTTTAAGACTTCTTTGGAAATGTCTGAACCTGTCATAAATTCAATCGATTTATTACTTAAAATTATGCTGCCATTTTGTTTTTTGTATTCTATTCATAAGACATGAACTTGTACCGAGATTTTTCAGCATGAAATTCTAGTCCAATCTTCTTATACGACAATAATAAAACTTCTGTTTTTTTCTTGATAATTTGTATTCACTCAACGAATAAATTAACGTCATAAACGGAAAACAGAAACCGAAATTTCCATTCAAATTCAAGCCCTCCTGGTGTGCATAAACCATTCTCACTGCGTATCCTAGACCATATTTGAAAAACAATGAAGATGAAGAGCATCGTTGTTTCAAACAATTCGTCATAAAAAATACACCACACACGTGTTTGAATGTCTGATATTTACTACAGATTTCATTTTAACACATTTTTATTAACCTAACTGCTTTCTAGAAGATGCCAATCTTAAAGAGTACATTATACAAAACCTCCCTCCCAAATAAACCATAGGCTTTTTGACGTCTATAAAAAACCTGCTGTACCTTTACATTTTACTAATATTTTTATGAAAGATTTGACGAATGCAGGGACTGACCATTTACATCCAAGTCCAGAGTTACAGTTCCGATTATTTGTATATAGTTGATAAGAGTGATAAGTCTCGATAATACTACTATCCGTTCTATCGCTAGTCTTATCAATTAATGCAAGTGAATCCCGCTGTTCAGGCATTTCTAACCCGAACAGAAGTGACAAGTTAACGTATGTCAGAACCTTATGCTATTCCTCTGGAATGAATCACTTCTGCTGGAATATGATCAAGACATTACGGTTTATATTTTTCTAGGTATTCAACAGCCATCTCAAACTCAACCCCACTAGGCTCAGGCATTAGTCGCTCAGTTGTATGTATCTGTGTCTGCCTAAAATAATTAGTCAAGACACTTTCAGTAAGTGACCGAAGTTATTCTTCTACCTGATCAAAATAGTATGAAAATCTACAAACAGTTCACCCTTCACCTCCTTTGCTAAGTTTTAGTTTGGTAACCCTACTTAAATTCACTCATGACTCTACACGAATATCTAATTTTCCTGTCCTCACTCTTTGTATCAGGCTCATTAATTTTACATTCCAAATACGTCCGCTATTTTCCCATGAAATGAAAATTAATTTCAAATCTTACGTTGTTCATGCTTATGCGTATTGGACCGTGCATCATCTTGATATTTGAAAAAAGGTTGACCAACTAGATGACATTTGCTGGTTCAGCCTACACTCAGATACCACATCACCAACAGACATTCCCGCTACATAACACCAGCACGCCTCAAGTCAGCCTACACAACGCAACAAGTAGTCGCAAGCTCCTGAAGATGGATGTATTAACGTTTGAAACATGTTGGGCAATATATAATAAAGCAAGTGTCATCTAGTTGGTCAACCTTTATTCAAATAACTTACGTTGTTCAGTTTACCCTAATTAACTTTGCTTGTATTCTAGAACCATTGCAATTTAGCCTGCTTCCGGTGATCAAATAATTTTGAAAGATCTTCACTGTGTAAGCTGCTACCAATCATACTGACCTACATTACTTATGGGTGCCAATTTTATACTATCTTTAATATTTTACTGAGGCCAGTTTACCTCCCTTTATCATCTAAGAACTTCCAAGCAGCAAACGAGTTTGAAAATTTAAGATGATTTTGTAGCTGAACATTTTTAGTATAGTTGTTTCTTAGGATTGCTGGCGTCAGTTACGGACGGTTCACGGCCATGCGTTGTAAGTTAATGTCAGCGTATATTCAGGACCGTTGGTGATAGGTAGGAGGGGAGAGATTTAAATGAGAAAACGTTAGCAGAGGACAACGGACGCTAGCCATCCAGTGCGAATTCAGTCGCATACGTGTGTGTTGTAAGTGGGAGTACAGAGAAGTGACTGTGTCAGTTTCCTAGAAGTGATCTAGTTGTTTAAATGGACATAGCGCTCCATTATTTTATATCAAGAATAAATTGAGTAAATAAAACAAGTAAAAAAAGAAATAATTACAATTATATGTAATTATGTGAACCACACCCGTTTCCCGAAAGAGGATCACTTACCAGACTGAGCGCGTCGGGGCAACAAAGTTACGAAGGGTGATCGTGTAGAATACTGTTCTCTCTCTCCCAAATCATATGGCTTCTTGTGATTAATTCATACATATCAAAGTTCTACCTTCTTCTACTCAAAACAGTGTGTTTACATACAACCTAACCAGAACTCAACTCATATTTTGGGTTTAGAGATAGTTTCTGGATGGCCACTGACGTCTAGTTAAGACTGTACAGCCCCAATTACAGTCTGAATGGTGCTCGACGGAACGTCATGCCGAGTGTTCTAACATTTGTACTGTGGACATTATTGTGATTTAACTGGAGTTGTAACACGTGTGCAAGTTTGTGACTCTGTTTTCACCCACATCTTAAGCAAAGAACCATTTTGAGGCCCCTAAGTTAGCTACTGGATGGACTCCATGATAATGGTACTTAGGACGGGCCGAAACATGCAGCAGGCTATTAACGCATGTTGTGTGTGTGTTTTGGTGAATGTGAAGATGGTTCATAAATAATTTCTGCCCACAAGTTTCTTTGCTGACAGTCTGTCAGAAACATTTGCAACCTCCAGATTCCAGTATCACAGTTTGCTACCCTGAAAACCCGAGCATTAAGTAGAGACCTACTCCATTATCATCTCTTATATGTCAAGATGAGATCAATCTTACTGTGAGTCTTCCAGTCCGGTTAGGTCCAAGTGATTAATGTCTGTTTCGATGAGGAAATAGTGTGATATTGAAAATAAATTCTGCATGTGGCATATTTTACAACTCTGACACTACTACTACCACCACCATTACTTCTTTCATTTAAACTCTCATTTCAACTGCCGGCTTGAGAACTTCTTATTTCCTTAATTTTTTTTTTCGAGATCTTGTAACAGAAGTTTCACGTGGTATCTGGGGAAGCGATGGACTTTATTTCTTCACGGAAACAGCACTTTTAGTCTTCATCTGTTTCCTCAGCTGTGGCATGCGTATTCAGACATATCACACCAGCGACTTCTTAGCACTACATATGACATCGTATCTCTGACACACTCTGCTGTCTTAACTCCTCGTAAGATTCTCTTATTTACAACTTATTATGTCCCCCATTCATAATTTACATTGCCTTTTGTGTAGAGAGGATAACATTCTCTCCCTATACAGGGTCTCCCTTTTCTTCTTAGAATTTTTTTATTCCCACTAAATCTAATCTACATTTCGCAGTTCTCTTTCAAATATCTTCATTGACCTTGCCATAATCTGAAGCTCGTTTTCTATGGTTTACGTCCTACTAATGGATCTATTCAAGTCCAAAGCTTTGTCAATCATTAACATGTCATGTTTTCACAATGAAGAGTCAACAGTCCTACGCCCAACCTCCAAGCTGATGTATCGCCCCTTGTCGGCTGTTCACGATTGCTGAATCACTACATTCGTAGCTGCCCACCACTTCTGGAGGCGGCCTCCTCTATCCGCCACCCGAGAATGCACCATGCCGTTGCAACAGGCACCCACTTTCACGGACACTGTCGTGTACCAGTGCCTTAATGTTAAAGTCATAATCATCACAAACATCAAGGATTGGACACTTTGATCCGTTCCGTAATGTTAAAGTAAAGTTTAAAAATAACGTTGTTCCTGTAGGTAAAATGGAGATACGTAGGTGGAGTGACGATATAGCTCCACTCACTTTGAAAGTCCTTATTAGGTTGATGTCAGTGGTCAACTTCACGCCCCGACCGCTTCTGTTCAGGAATAATGCAGCACTTATTGAGCGGCAGGCCCTATGAGCCCCACAGGCATGCTGGACGCTTTGGAGAAGAGAAAAACTTCTTTCTTCTACAGAAGAACAAAACCCGGACCATCCAGCCTGTGGCCTAGCCATTAAACCTACTACATTTAAAATTCCTCATAAAGTGTGAAATTTTATTTGTCATAATAACGGACATGTCTCTCCTTTTAAATGTATTATTTTAGTTAACTGAAATGAAATTTGTTACTTTGTCTCTTGTTTTGCTCCTTTTTTTGCTTGTGTACACGTACGTTGTGTTTGTGCGTTAGTGATGATTTTGTTATCGGTCATTAGGTTGTTGAAGTAAGCAGGTACGTCCTAAGAAGCAAGAACTGAACTGAATTGTCTTACTGACATTTTGTTTATTTTTGTAACGAAGTTTCTGCTTCAGCAAAGATGGCGTTACACATCTGTCAGATAGAAACCACATAACTCGCACGTTTTTAACTCTCTAATTACCAGCAATAGTTCATATAAATTTCCTAATAATGTTAATGATTTAAGAGTACAACACAATTCAGGTACCCAGTTTGAAATGTTAATTAACTATCGCAACCAAACCGAAACTAAGAAGGGTTTCCAACTGCCGACATGTTGTTACTACACATTAAGAAAATATCATCTTAAAACATTTGCATTTTTCCAATATCTATTAATGTAATAATAATAATAATAATAATAATAATAATAATAACGTAGTGTTCCGACAGGTCCACAGCCTTACCAAAGCCATTTCTCCACAGACAGCGATGCTTCCTACTTCTTTTTCTCTTATCCTCTCGTTTCCTTGTTATCCGGTAGCTGCTAACATCTAATTCCTCGTCTTCCCTTCACTCTTAACGTTCTTTCTTTCGTTTCTTCAATAAGATGTTATAGAAGACAGTTGATACACACGATGTGAACAATCCATTTATCCTTCTTTCTTTCTTTCTTATTGATGTAGAACATTCCTTTCCTCCTTGAACCTATGCAATACCGCTTCATTTTTTACACGATTTGTTCAACTGATCTTTTCCATCCTACGTCATCACCACATTATAAAACTTTCTAGGGATTACTGCTTGCTGAACTGTCCAAGTTGCAGCGCACTGCAAAACCATGCCCCAGTATTAATATTTCAGTAGTTTCTTCCCTAAATTTAAGTTCAGTTTGGTGATGAAGACAGTCTTCTGGTTGCAGTATTGTACTTTTGCCATAAACAACTCTGGATTTATTTTCACGCGTACATTTGTTACCAGGCTACCAAAAGTGTTAAGAAATTACCACTAGGCTTTGCGTAATAACTCAGAAGAACGTAGTTCTCTAAAACAAAATGTCTCTCTTTGATTTATCACAGTCTGTACTGGCGCTCCGTCAAATCCCAGCCATGTCACTGTAGTCCCTTCGCGTGACAAATGTCACGTTGTTCTTATTAATTGCTGGATACTAAATATTACGGGACTGGCGTGTCATCCTATACCATGACGTTTACACCAAATTTCGTAAAAATGTTTCAAAGTATTAACAACGTGAAATTGGGACACTGGCACAGACCACGAGCTTTATTTCTAATGCTTCATGGTTTTAGCTTTGAAACACTTTTTTTTATGATGGGACATAGGCTAACAAAATCGTTACTTACTTCAAATGAATTAAATATTTCTGAATGAACGTATAAATATGAAGGTCGTTATTTCCACGCAGTCAAGAACCGCACAACCCTACGATCATTTACAAAGCGTGTATCATCCCATCACCTCTGAATCCTTGTCGCATTTTCACCATCTGCAGAGAATAATAAGGCCCTGGATCGGCCGTTCTCAATTTGTGGTCCGCATACACTTTAAGACCAGCGAGGTCTGTTCAGGAGGTTCGCGAGATTATTTTACTTTTCCTGTTACAAATTAGAATGGAAATATTGCTTTATGTGTGTGTGTAATATTCTACACAATCTCTTCACCTGGAATAGTGGTATAACCCTACGTTTCTCAAGCAGAAATCTGTAGGCTAGTCTAGTTGATTTGAGAAATGCTGCTTAGCAGAACAAACATTTCCTTTAGGATTCTCCTAACCTTAATTTTATTGTCATTATTGCTGAAAAAACCACAGATTCTTTAATTAAATTTCGCATTGACTTAATTACTTCAAGGGACGAAGCGTGTCTCTTGTTTGTCACTATTCGAATTTGCAATGTTACCATAAGTTGAAACAATATTGGACAAAGGCGTCCTCAGAGTTTGCGAAGCTTTCTAAGTTCCCTGGTCCCAGAAAAATCACAAACACTGTCTTATGTAGCACAAACAATTTGTGTATTGTATACAATGAGGAATAAATTCAACAGCTGGCTGCAGAATAGTCTACGCCGCAAAAGAATTTTGTCCCATAGTTCCCGATACCGGAAAGGGCACTGCTGTCGAAGTTAAAAAGCTCCGCCCTCTTTTTGTGATAAGTTTAGTATTAATATGGAGATAAGCACAGAGCAGTGGTAGAATGATACGGACCACAGAACACCAAGTACGTGCAACATCGTGATTTGCTTCACAGAATTTGTGTGAGATCAACTTGTTACAATTGCTCTTACAGTGTTTATGCTAGAGCACCTCGGTGGGTAACAGATCAAGAAACTAGCGTTTTGCCCTGCTTTGTAAAAGAACATTTAACTCACCAATGGAAATTTCTACCTACCCTCTCTGATGTAATTTATTTTGCTTTACTCTCTTCAGACAAATATCTGTTATCAGCAAATACGCATTAAACTCTACTAATATTTGTCCCATTTAAATATTTAATGTATAGGCTACATAAAATACCTATTATCTCACCTCGATGGGTGCTTATCAGTTACGACAAATTTTGGGATTAATTGTTTCATAAAGACAAGTTATACATAACGATAAGGAAAACTACACAAAACGAAAATAAGAAGTGACTTTTTGACATAGCTTGTAATATACATTGCAAAATACAAATACACGCGCAGACATAAAACTAAATAATTACAGTAGATGCCAAAGATAAAGTCTACGTGGCGCCTCTGCACAGTCAGAAAGGAACTTACAAAGAAATAATTAATTTTAATTTCCATGTGGGATGAGTGTGACCCATGACAGAAATATTTTCAATTACATAAAACGTAATGCATTTCTAATGATCTTAGATTATGTATGATCACCGTTGTTTGATCAGAGAATAGTAGAAAAATAGATGACTTCAGAAACAAGGTCGTCGCTGTCTCTTATCTGACGCACCTGAAAAAGTACTACGACGGTAAATGGGAAAATTATCGTATTGTAACATACATGATGATTCAGGATGTGAGGTCAATATTTTGTGATATGATACTATAGACCATAGTGAGAAAAAAAGTTCATATGAACACATGTGTAATCCTGAATTGTTATCGATATAGAGCTGTTTGAATCTACAATCTAATAAAAGTTTTGGATTATAACAAAGAAAAATAAATTAGCGTTAATTTCAATTTTAGTGCTAATTTTAATTGAATATTTCAATTAAAAATTTGTTACGGTTCGCAATAAATGTTCGCAAACCCCGCCGTCAGGCTTAATGAACTCTGCAACTTGTGTGCGAAATCGCGTTTTGTTCGCCCGCGTTGATTTTCACACTTCCTTATTTGGGCAGCAGCATCTAAAACGCAGGAGAGCAGTTTGTCTCTCTATGAACCGTACTTTTGTGAACTTCGCTGCAACCCAACAAACAAAAATCTAATGGAGTTAGGCCTGGAGATTCCAGCAGCCCTACCTCCGGTACCGTTCAGAAATAGACACATGCTCATGTGAACTTTATTTACTCACAATGACGAATAGTGTCACTTCCCAAAATATTTACATTTCCTGTTGAATCAGCCTGTATTTGGAGGAGGTGTTTCGAATCAGTAAACGTCAGAATATGGTTAATAAATGCGTTCATGATGCGTAAGGTTATGGATAACAAAAAGCAAAATTAAAGAAAAATCACATATCTGCTTCATATCAAACCAAATCAATATCGTCACCAGCAGCGTAGGTAACTGGTATGGTCCCCTTTCTAGTTATTAGCAAAGTTAATCCAAAATCTCGCAAGAGGGATCCAATTCTGCATTCTGCCCGAATGGAACCGAGTACGAAACAATAAAAAACCCACAATAAATGTTTGTTTTGTTTAGCTCTTGGGGACTGTCTGAATCACGAGACTCCCCGCACAGTGGGGAGTCAATGGCCGTCATGATTAGATGCATTAACGTTGCATTTTAAGTTACAGTATTAGTATTACAATACAATGAAAGACATGCTTTTCAACATTTCAGAGAAAATAAGCATCTTAAGATGTAATATTAGATCTGGTATAAAACAAATACTAACATTGAAGTGTAAGCAGCTTAGTCACTCGGTGAGTATTAAGGCAGTCAGAAATTTTCGAACTGTCAGTTTGCCCATTTGAAAGGGATGAATGGTCTTGTTGAGAATGCTTGTCTCGTCAAACATTTTCCCACTTATCTGCTACCGGAAGGTTCATTACCTTGTTAATAATGGCAGGTCACAACTCCATATCCAGTCTTCCTATTCTGTTCGTTTGAAATAAATTTCGATACGCCTATGTATCCTGAAATTTATGTCACACGAACAGGTTAGGAAGAACAGATACGGAGTACGCCTACGTATCCCGTGCGGCCGGGGTGTGCTGCTGACCACTCATCCCCTTTTATTGCCGCAGTTATGGAAGAGTAGAGCTATACCTCTACCCAACCTCTGGGCCACATCGGGCCTGGAACGGGAAAACTGTACCTTTTACATTTACCTATGTATCCCTGGTTGTTTCTTCCATTCAAGTTTTTGACCAAACTTGGGCTCAATTTGTCATACACGTGACACTCCATCGCATCTCTCGACTCGAATCGCTCTAGATGTGTTCGGAATTTGGGGATCTCACAGCGACAAGCATTAGGGCTAAACTCTTGTGGCATGTGAAGTCTTATAGCTAGGTAAATGTTTACGATATTTGGAAAGCAAAATATTCGTCCGAAATATTGGCAATAATCTAGACGGTTATTTGGGATGCGAACTGAGTTTAGACGGTGAACCAGGTTTTGACAAAAAAATAAAGAGATTCCAATGAATATGCGGCAGTATTAGGAAACACTTAAAGAAACCCCGTACAGATACCCAAATGAAATTTTATAAAGTTGTTGCTAGACCATCACTACTGTATGGCAGCGAAACATGGGTAACCACGAAGAGAGACATGACTGGCCTAGAAGCTGCAGAAATGCGCATTCTTAGAAGTGTTACGGGATACACAAGGCTGGATAAAATAAGAAGCGAAGTCATAAGAAAAGAACTAGAGATCTCTGGAATACAAGACGTGACACTCAATCGTACAAACAAAACTGGATCAACCACCTTGAAAGAATGGATAACACCAGACTCCCGAAACACGCCCTCAACTACAAACCTCGAGGAAGAAGAGATCGTGGACGTCCCAGGAAACGATGGCAATGCGTCGATACCGGAACAGGTCAAACGACCTAATCCATGGAGGAAGATGATGATGAATCTAGACGGGGGCAGGTTTGGGAACTTTTTATTACTTGATTTGCTTCAATAACTGTATTGGTCTTTTAAACTAAAAATTATAATACTTAAATTTGAACATCAGAGTAAGAATAATTAACATTCATTCCCAAAATACATAAATATTCCATTACCAAAGACAGAAACATACTCTGCATTGGCGCAGTCCAAACACTTACCTGGCTCTTCATGGGGTCTGTATTCACTTGGCACATGTACTGCCCCCGGTCCTCTCGCTTCACACCACGCAAATTGAGAGTCCACGTGTTGACGTCGTTATGTGTGACCGACAGACGTGCATTGTTGGTAATAACGTGTTCGTGAATAGCAAGAATGGCCTTTGTGTCCGCCTTGATCCACGCCACCTGCAAAGCATAAGTGCAGAATGTTGTACTAATCTGTCAGCACGAATGTCACACTGGTATCAAATCTGGATTTAATAAGATACTGAAGACTTTGTCACAGCTGAGCCCATAACGTACAGTTACTAAGTCATTATAAGAGCTGCCTGATAATCCTACAAATTTTCCCTAAATCTACGAAAAAATCACTTCGGATTTATAAAAAAGAAAAAAGGTAAAGGTAAAGGTAAAGTGATCCCGTTACAGGCCCGGTGTGGCTCAGAGGGTGGGTAGAGGTATAGCTCTACTCTTCCATGACCGCGGCACTAGAAGCGGGTGAGTGGTCAGCAGCACGCCCCGGCCGCAATTAACCCCCGGGAAAGACCCGGTACCCATTTTACAGGAGGCTGGGTGGGCCCCAGGGCCGGTCTGGACGGGCGAAAAATCTCGTCCCCACCGGGATTCCATCCCGGACCGTGCAGCCCGTAGTCAGTCGCTATACCGACTGAGATAACCGGCCCACACTTGATATTTATAGGCAATTAAAATATGTAATGGTCGGTGTATTAACGCTGTTAATAACGATGAACTTTATAACCAGCGAAACGTCTTACTACATCTAATTTTATATTGCACTATGTATTTGTACAAATGCGTAAGTCTGTAAACATGCCGGATTTGTTGCCTGCTGTAATAGGGCTAAATTATTTTCGATAAGAGGTATGTACAGACATTCAATGACCTCTACAGTGTAATGTCATTCCTAAGAAGCTAACGTATCCTCCGTAGTAGGTAAACTCATCGTTTCTTATGAAGCCCAAATGTTCATTAACGTTTTCACAAAGACTCTCCAATGGATACCATCCGACGCCACCTTAATCGAGTTCAAATGTTTGTATTTTTATTATTTAAGATTTATTTTATTATTTTTCCCCTTCTACGCCTGTTTATCCCACGTGATATATTACATTCAGGTTTCCAAATAAACTGCTGTATGATCCCCCCCCCCCCAAAGTGCCTAATAGGTTTCACAAATCCCGCCCATTTCATTCTTTTCATGTGATCATCTCAATTAATTTCCTGAATGACGTATACTATTCTCTCAATTTGTATTTCTACATCTTCGTTCTCCCCACAATTTTCATCTTCTGAAGTATGAATCTAATTAATGAATTGTTATCGTTGCAACGTGCATTTTGAAATCTACGTAGATTTCAAAATGCACGGCATGCCGCTCTACGACATGCTGCCACATCACCTAATTTATATAACGACGTAATTTTAACGAGTGTTTTAACATAAATATAACTTTAGTTAGGTACAGTTAAGACTCCCCGATGATGGCCATTAAAGACCGAAACATGTAGGAGCGATATTATTGTGTATTTTAATATAAATTAAAACTTTTAACCAAGGTAATAAATAGTGCATTTTTGGTGAATGAACTACGCTGATTAATGAAGTTCACTATATTACGGCCTTTGGTTTCAGTTTTGTTGATTGCTGAGAAAATTATTACATAAGGACACGTGAGCAGTGCTGTTATCAAGATGGTTGACATAGTGACGATTATCTCTGATCCTGACAAGACAGACATTTTGAGATTTGACGTGATTTTTTTTTAATTCCTTCAGAAAAAAAACTCTATCTGCATGTCGACAATGTCCATTCGCTACCATTACATTCACGTTCGTTAAATCCTACTACAGTTCATCCAACATTACGTAATTTGATTGAAACCGGATTTTCAAACTAATAAATAAACACGAGTCCCTGTTTTTGTACGTGACGTCTAAAAGTGTAATTCAAAGTTATCGACGGAAGGACAGTTTTCACTTCACTTGAGAAAACAAAACGTATGGGAAGCGGTCATTCTATTGCAAGCAAAAACGTTTGCAGATTTCAAGGATATCCCTGTGTTGTGTAGTTGACACATATTGATTTTTTTTATGGTGGTTTACTTTCTTTTCTCTCTAGCACTCTTGTATGTACTGCATGTTAGTCATAAGCCTAATTTACTCATGTTTAGTTCTCGCCTCTGTTAAGACCAGGCATGGGAGCGATACAGTTTCCTTGCATTTCTTTTTGTTTATGGCTGGACTCGTTAAGTGTATCGCGAGAACCGTGTGTGAGCAACACATGTAACAAAGGCTGCCTTGTTATGCAGCAGCAATCTGCTGCGTAACTCGAACTGTGTCTGAGTTGTCTGAGCTGCAGAGTCCTAAGCTGAAAGTCAGTGAGTACGAACGTTAATGAACGGTCCACTGGCGAGAATTGTCACATATACATTTTAGTTGTATATGCTAGTACTCCATACTCTTACAAATAAAATTCCAATATATTATACTTGGGGATTATTGAGAGTGTGTGCTACCTGCCCGACTCCACGTCTTAAACAGAGTTACGAGCTCCGTCCTCCCTCGGAACAACGTCTAAGATAAGTTCCTCATCGGGTTCGCAACGGATACAACACCAAAGCTTTACAGGTGAAAGAGGTTCTGTTCTTTAGGTAGCAGCTGCACACATGAGGTTACGAATTCCACATATTCTCTTACAAATAGAAGGTTATATCCTTCAGATATTTCTGAACACGCAATGAAACCTGAGGTTAACATAAGGCTGTATATTTTAAACGGTCAACCCTCCGTTTACGAAGTACTTAGTTTCAGTCAGTTACCCAGTCAGTCATAGCTTACGGGGCTGTGAGATTAGCTGACCTTCAGAACAACAGTTTGCTCTCAACCACGGCCAAGAAAGTGCAGTGCACAATCTCATGGAACAAATTAGATGCTGTTGAAATGGGCAGACTAAACCGTTGTGTGTGTGTGTGTGTGTGTGTGTGTGTACATATATATATATATATGAATAAATGTGTTCATCTCATTCAATCGCAATTTGGAACAGACGGAAAGAGCACGTTTACAATAAGAATTACGTATGATTATGCAATGCTGGCCAGCTTTATCTCACGATGTTTACCAGGTGTATTTATAGAAATAGTCCTACTTCATTTCTTCATGTTTAATTTTCGGTTATCTCAATTAACTGATTACTTAAGGCAGCTTTTCTTGAACAATTAATTATACGTAAACCAATCACTAGTATCCTCTGCCACTGAATTTGGTAAATAGTATATCGATAATAAATTATACCGAGGGTATAGTCTAATGACGACACTACATTATATTAGCTACCTGTTACAGCATTTTATGTAGTTAGTCGACAAACTTCTTCACGGTCGGGACAGCTGAGACAATATAGTTAACTTGTTATTAACTGCACTAATCGGGTACGACAACAAACAAGGTCACAGATGAATACAATATTAATATCAACAAATGCAAAATGGTATTTTGATGTAGTTTTGATATAAAGCACCCTTCAATACGTGAGTGGCCATCTTCATAGAGGTACAAACAAGAATACAATTGCAAACACACAAGTGGCAGACCCACTCCGCCATTATAAATAACCATATAATCAGATTATAAATTCACAATGAATTTATACTCTGATTTTATGATTATTTCCAACGGCGGAGTGGGTCTGCCACTTTTGAAATTGTAACTGAATTCTTATTTGTATCTCCCTGAAGATGGCCACTCACGTGTTGGATGATAACTTGTAATAAAACTACATCAAAATACCAGTGTACATTTGTTGGAATTAATACTATATTCATTTTATAAATGCAAGGATTATAAACCACGCAGGGGCCACAGATATCCTTCTTTACACAGCGTTCAGCCCAGCACTGTGACACAACCAACATCTCATTCCGTGACTTCCAAAGGCTCCTTTCCTTCAGGAATGCCTTCAGGACATTGAGCTGACTGTCGTATCTATTCAGTTTCGAACTTAACTCAGTGCTTGGAGTTGTGCTTCCAGTTTTCCTTACATCTTCACAGCGTGTCGCTTAATTAAGCACTAGCACAAGGACAGCATCTTGGAAGTAATCGGTGTGGGAATTCGATGTGAAATTTGCGTGTCATATAAGTGTACATCAGTGTCAGAGGTGCGAGGGTCACCTTAATTTATATAGTGTTTGGAGATGTCGCTTGCTGCCCCTGGTGAACTGGTCGTACTCCCAGAGGATGGGTGTGTGGACCCAAGGACCAGAAAACAACACAACACACCATCGTTCTGAATAGCAACAAAAACGGAACGCGAAAATTAAATTTAAAGAATAAATATGAATATACATTACCATAAGAAAACAACACAACGCACAAAAGTTTAACAGCATAAAAGAATCTCCCTCTGACAAATCAAAATTAAAACGAATGGGAAATACCGGGGTGGACGTATCACCTCGTCAACTGACATGCCACGAGCTCAAAAAGAGGACCAAAATGAAGATTACAACTTTCATTCAATTAATGGCTGCCAATAAAACTTGTACAGGTTACTGGTGTCGTGTAGTATGTTTGCAGACTCGGATATTAAATACCTTACTTCACGTTTTCCACTATCCTGTTGAAATATCACACAGTACACCGCCCACGGCCGAACATCCACCGGAAACGTAATTTTTAACCCTTTAAACGCCGAGTTAAATCCCATCTTCCATTTGTTGGCATTATTAGGAGCTCACCATATTTGTCACGTTAGCGGGATAAGGGTTAATGCACACGAAAACTAGCTCGGACTAGATATTTCAGGTGGTGCAGTCTCTTGCCGGTCAGTCGTAAATTGCATAAGGGCCCTGTGCCACGAGAGCCTTTTTGTTGCTACACACAATAGCGCGACCCAGCAAGGCATTGGTTACAATGGAACTGCTTCCACTTAACTGAAGGGCTACAAACGCTATCGGTCGCTTGTCAACCACAACAATTGCGCCGCAACTTCGACGCCCCACACCTGGCGATGCATCGTTGCATACGGTGACCTCTACACGACAGTGTTTATTCCCGCCACTGCTTCGAACAATCTCTTTGGTCTGCTGCTAATTCTGAGGGCGTTTTATTTCTACAGAAGGTAACATAAAGTCGACTCAGAACTCTTCATCGCCGAAGGTGTGGTCCATCAATCTTTATGGGAATTTCGGTCCGCACCGAACAGCGATAAGGTTGAAGAAATGTTGTGTCGTCAAATACGCCACGTTGCAGCCTTGCATTCAGCGGTACATGTATCCAGAATTTATGATTCATTTTCTTCCTTTTTATATCGGGCAATAACACAAGAAGGAAAATTCCTTCTTCAGTCTCCGAACATAAACTGGTGGTGACCGAAAATGAGAAGGTTCGCCAATCAGCCCGCCAAAGCGTCACAAACCCGCTCGTGGAAAAGAAACCTAAGACTCGAAGGCCAGGCCGACACAAATATACATACACGCACACAAACACGCACACATACACACACACAATGCTGGGGTCGAGGTTACATTCAAGGGCAGGGAATAGGAAAGAACTGTTTTGAGATTACGTAAAAGCGGCCCGACCATCGCAACATGAACAGCAGAGCTCACGAAATGTGAAACCAAGTGGTCACGCAATTATATATGCAATGGAAATACAGTGTGCAGTATAACAACAATTATGACTGAAGTTTTGTCACTGAAATAGTTACGTACTCAGTAACTTAGATTTATTTGTTGACTAAATACACGATGAAGTCAGATCGCTAGTAGGTTAACAGTATCAAACACTGATATTTTCCACAACGCCAAATGGAATGCCTCACGTGGAGGCCACGTGTATACAAGTGACCGTCTCACAGTGACCTTGTGTCAGCGGGCAGGTGGTTACGTTAAGTATTGTGAAATTGGATATACTAGACTTCCTCTAAAAATGGTAAGGAAATTCCAAAATTCAGCAGTAATAACCCATAAAGACATTACATTTTGCTCATTACTACAAATGGAAGACTTCGTGTATGCGATATCAAAAACCATCAGTATGATTATATACAAGCCACAAATATAGTTAATAAATTGCAAATTACGCAACTGGGATTGTCCTGGGGTACAGCATTTTTGAGGAACACGGTTCCCAGTTTTTTATTTTCTTCCTTGTAGTTAAACATTATCCAACCGTGTTTACAGGGAAGGTTCACTGAAAGAGACATTTAAAACATGGCTGCAGCCGATATGTCTTTATAAAAAAACAAATTCTTATGTACGCCGGCACTATATCTATCAAGTATTTTCCGCAAAGATAGGTTATTTACAACATCGATATTTTGCATCAAACACCGGAGAGTAAAAACAGCCCTAAAACCAATAACATGAATCCCTTTTAGCAATTCATCAGCAATTCAGGTTTCAGAACTCTCTTTCCGATCAGATTTGTATTTGACAGAGGACAACCTCACTCTCAATACATGCATGAATGCAGGTTAACCTACAAGAGTAAATATTTATTTTCGTGGTTTTGAGTACTGCGCTATCACCGTTCTTGTTTGCTTGCCAACGCCTATTTTAGTAAAAGTCACCCCATGTGACACGTGTGAGAGATAAACTGAACAATTAATATTTCAACTTTATCTCGTTTCAAAAAACATAGAGTACAAAACAAGTACCTTTCCTGTATGACTCCACTACTGTGTTATCATACGAGAACCCCTTTGATTAGAAGTCAGGCTAGTCTCTCTCTGTTACCACATGCCCATTTGTAGTGAAAACTGGAATGGTGTGGTTATAAGAGGAGAAATCCAAAACATGTACAAATATCTGTAAGCCTGAGGTATCGGTCTCCTTTTGAAATGCTTATGTTGTGTATACAACATAAGCATAGCTGGCCAGACTTCTGGATTCAGTGATCTACTCTAAAGACAGAAAATCCTTCGCGACCGATCATTGTGAAAAATGTATTAATATTAGGTGAACTAGGCAAAGAAATGTAAAATACCACAATAATATGAAACAAAATAGTACAATTTTTTAATGTATTAAAAATTTACCATAATTAGAAGGTTATTTTTTTCTTTAATATTGTTATTGCGAAATTGATGCATGGCACTGAATATCTCGCGATAACTACTGAAACAGGCACAACTGAATGCTGTATTCTGAAAGTTCATCTGTAAGAAGGCTTCGGTATTTTGAATTGTCTTCGTCTGGCTGAAGGTTTCTTCAAGAGGTAGGTTAATCCAAAGAATGCCGTCAAACGAAAGGCTATTGGTGGTATTGCGGCGGCAAATAAATTTCGATAGAGACCAAAAAGCGACCGCGATCAACGGAACAACTAGCCGCGATCGGCCGTTTCGCCACTTCCGCTATAAGGTGCTTGATTTCTCTTACAGTTTATGTCTGTGCTTGATGATCGCTTTGCGAAAGAAGTAAATGTATAGCATGTTTTGGGCAGTAAAGAGAATGTTTGAAAATGTCAAGTATTTCTGATGGACGGTCCATCCGGTTGTCTCTTCATATATCACAATGGGATGTCTCACCCTAGGGTGATTTTTGGAAAATTTTTGAAAAGTTTGAATCATTAGAAACTAAACAAAAAGACAATTTTGATTCATTTAAATAAAAATTAACTTTATTGGGACAATGGGTTTCCACGACACCGAATATTAGAATCACGATCTTCTGGAATGAGACGCCGTGTAGTGTTGATAGGTACTTACGTGCTAGACGAAAACATCTACATGATTAATGTGTATCAAGAAACAACAAAATGCACTTAATTCCTCTGGTGTATTTTTATCGTGATATTTTCACCTACATGCATTTTTTTCACGGTTCTTGATACACATTATACAAATTAATGCACGGAATATAATAAAGTAAAGTGATCCCGTTACAGGCCCGATGTGGCCCAGAGGGTGGGTAGAGATATAGCTCTACTCTTCCATGACCGCGGCACTAGAAGGGGGTGAGTGGTCAGCAGCACGCCCCGGCCGCACTTTACCCCC
>Ga0131853_10008591_pt1 | contig 18636 bp, 14 predicted proteins | sample TergutLab28metaG_FD_92764 | JGI IMG/M metagenome (GOLD analysis project Ga0131853, IMG submission 92764) | Labiotermes labralis P1 segment gut microbial communities from Petit-Saut dam, French Guiana - Lab288 P1 (version 2) (version 2) | ecosystem: Host-associated > Arthropoda: Insects >...
AGGCCGCGACCAGCGACCACCCCAGCTCGCTGCCGGCGACGACGATCCGGCCGGGGACCAGGCCGCGGACCAGGTCGAGCAGCAGGTCGAGCCGCTGGTCGTCCTCGAGGCCGGCGGCGGGCGCCGCCAGGTCGTAGGACGGTACGCCGTCCGCGGCCGAGGCGGCGGGGACATCGGTGCCGACCAGCAGCGACGTGCCGCCTGTCCGGGCGGCCAGCGTGGTCGCGAGCCTGCGCCCGAGGTCCGCGGTGGCCTCGTCGAGGCCGGCCACGAGGACCACGGCGTCGGCCTGCGTGAGGCCGACCTGGCGTCGTACGACCTCGGCCTGCTGGCACAGGTAGAGCCGTCGCGAGCGGTACGGCGGGACGATGACCGGCGCGGTCTCCTCCATCGGGAGCACCCGCGGCTCGAGCGCGGCCGCCTTGGCGACCAGCTCGCGCATCCGCGGGGTGCGCAGGCCGGCGAGCCGGCGCAGCGCCGCCACGCAGCCCTCCTCCAGCCAGCTGGTCCGCGCCAGGTCGTGCTCGTCGGCGCGATGCAGCAGCTCGCGGAGCAGCAGCGGCGCCCCGGTCGCGGGGTCGTGGGCCGGGTCCCCGCCCGGGTGGTGCCGGCCGAGCGGGCTCGGCGTCCACTGCGGCTGGTAGCAGCCGGTCGTCAGATAGTGGGCGAAGCCCCAGCGCCCCTGGGCGCGCAGCTGCGCCGCCACGTTCGGGTGGCGGCGGGCGTAGAAGTCCTCGTCGAAGAGCGGGGTCGGCACGATCCGCCGCTCCCAGCCGACGGTGAGCCAGTGCAGGAAGAGGCCGTCGGGCGCCGGCTCGCCGAGCTCGGCCAGCCGGTCGGCGTACGTCTGCGGGTGGAAGAGCGCGCAGACCCGCCGCTCGGCGCCGGCCCGGAGCCAGTGCGCCAGCACCTCGTCCACGCTCGGCTCGGCGCCGAGCGGCTCGCGCTCCGCGGGCGTGCACTGGGCGAGATAGAGGGCGGGGTGGACGCAGGAGCGCAGCCGGTCCAGCAGATCGGCGGCGGAGGCGTCCTGCGGAAGGAGTGGTGCGAGGAGGCCGGCGAGGTCGCCGTCGGACGGTCTGCCGTCCTCGACGGGAGCCTCGTGGGGCCGTCGTGTCCTGCGCAGCATCTCGTGCTCGGGACCTCTCCTGCTCGCCGTCGACCGGGGGCTTCCGGCCCGCGATGTTAGCATCGCTCCTCGGTCATCCCGCCGGCCGAGCACCCGACAGTCAGGACCCTCTGCGTGGACTACAGCGACGCGCTCGCCGAGACGCTCGCCATGCTGCGCAGGATCGCCCGCGACCACCGTCCGGCGGTGCTCGCGAACGCATTCGGGCCCGAGAGCATGGTGATGACCGACCTCATCGCCCGCCACGGCCTGGACATCGGCGTCTTCAGCCTCGACACCGGCCGGCTCCCCGAGGAGACGCACGCGCTCGCCCACACCGTGCGGGTCCGCTACGGCCCGATCGTGCAGATGGTCTCCCCCGACGCCGCGGAGGTCGAGGCCTGGACCCGCGCACACGGGCAGAACGGCTTCTACGACAGCGTCGACCTGCGGCACGGCTGCTGCGGGGTCCGCAAGGTCGCTCCCCTCAACCGCGTGCTCGAGGGCAAGCGGGCGTGGCTCAGCGGGCTGCGGCGCGAGCAGTCCCAGGAGCGTCGCGACGTCGCGGCGGAGTCGTGGGACGAGACGCACGGGCTGCACAAGTTCAACCCGATGCTCGAGTGGACCGGCGAGCAGGTGTGGGCCTACATCAGGGACCACAACGTCCCCTACAACAAGCTCCACGACCACGGCTACGCGAGCATCGGCTGTGCGCCGTGCACCCGCGCGATCGGCCCCGGCGAGGACACCCGGGCCGGCCGCTGGTGGTGGGAGCTCGACGCCGACAAGGAGTGCGGCATCCACCTCGACCCCGCGACGGGTCGCTTCCGGCGGGCCAACGAGGCGCCGCTGCCGGAGACGCCGGCCGCGGTGCTGCACAATGAACAGACATCCGAGCGACCGGATCCACGGCCGCTCGGGACCACGAACGAAGGGAAGGCAATGCGGGTTCTGGTTCTAGGCGGGGACGGCTTCTGTGGCTGGCCCACCGCGTTGCACCTGTCTGCGCAGGGATACGAGGTCGGCATCGTCGACAACCTCTCCCGGCGCAAGATCGACCTCGAGCTGGAGGTCTCCTCGCTCACCCCGATCCGGCCGATGGGCGAGCGCCTGCGGGTGTGGAAGGAGGTGTCCGGCAAGGACATCGCGTTCCACAACATCGACGTGGCGGTCAACTACCGCCAGCTGCTCGACCTCCTCGAGGACTGGCAGCCCGACGCCCTGATCCACTTCGCCGAGCAGCGCGCCGCGCCGTACTCCATGAAGTCGAGCCGCCACAAGCGCTACACGGTCTCCAACAACCTCAACGCCACCAACAACGTGCTGGCCGCGGTCGTCGAGTCGGGTCTCGACGTCCACGTCGTCCACCTCGGCACGATGGGCGTCTACGGCTACGGCACCGCCGGCATGAAGATCCCCGAGGGCTACCTCCAGGTCAAGGTCGACACCGGCGACGGCAACCTGGTCGACCAGGAGATCCTCTACCCCGCCAACCCGGGCAGCATCTACCACATGACGAAGACGCAGGACCAGCTGCTCTTCGCCTACTACGCGAAGAACGACCACGTCCGCGTCACCGACCTCCACCAGGGCATCGTGTGGGGCACCCAGACCGCCGAGACCAAGAAGGACGAGCGGCTCGTCAACCGCTTCGACTACGACGGCGACTACGGCACCGTGCTCAACCGGTTCCTGATGCAGGCCGCGATCGGCTTCCCGCTCACGGTCCACGGCACCGGCGGCCAGACCCGCGCCTTCATCCACATCCAGGACACGGTCAAGTGCCTCCAGATCGCCCTGGAGAACCCGCCCGCCAAGGGCGACCGGGTGTCGGTGTTCAACCAGATGACCGAGACCCACCGGGTCCGCGATCTGGCGAAGATGATCTCCGACCGCACCGGCGTGCCGTCGCACTTCATGTCCAACCCGCGCAACGAGGCCGACGAGAACGAGCTGCACGTCGCCAACGACCGGTTCCTGCACCTGGGCCTGACCCCGATCACCCTCAGCGAGGGCCTGATGGACGAGGTCACCGAGGTGACCCGCAAGTACGCCGACAACTGCGACCGCGACAAGATCCCGTGCGTCTCGATGTGGAACGACGAGCGCGCCTCCGCGGCCCAGGCCGCCGCCGAGGCCGAGAAGGCGAACGCCTGACGTCGATGACGGCGACCACCGACGGAGAGGCGGCGCCGCGGCCGCGGCGCCGCCTCCTCCGGGCCCAGCTCAAGGCGGCGTACTGGCCCACGCGGTCGCTCGAGTACCACCTGCTGCTGCTCCCCGAGCACAGCACGGTCTACGTCAAGAACCCCAAGGCCGCCTGCTCGACGATCCTGCTCTGGATGAGCCGGATCCACTCCGGCGACCACGCCTTCAGCCCGGAGAACATCCACGTCGCGCACGGCCTGCCGCCGGCGCACGAGGTGGGCTGGCCACGCACGATGCGGCTGCTCAGCGGGCGGGGCTACCGGTTCACGTTCGTGCGCGAGCCGATGCGGCGGCTCGAGTCCAGCTTCCGCGACAAGATCCAGCTGGCCACCGACGAGCTGTGGCGCGAGCCGATCCGGGCCGTCCTCGGGCTCGGCCCGACCGAGACGCCCAGCTTCGAGCAGTTCCTGACCGCGATCGAGCGGCAGGACCCGGCCAGCGAGATGGACCCGCACTGGCGCCCGCAGCACGTCAACCTGATGCACCCCGACGTCCGCTACGACCGGATCGGGAAGGTGGAGTCGCTCGCCGAGGACCTCGCCGCCGTCTGTCGCGACACCGGGCTGCCCGAGATCGCGGTCACCAGCCGCAACGTGCGCCGGCCCACCGGCCGCCAGCCCAGCGTCTTCGACGACCGGCCCGACCTGGTCGAGCGGGTCCGGGCGCTCTACGCCCTCGACTACGAGCTCTACGACTACTGAGAGCCGAGGTCGGCGACCCGGTCGATCGCGAGCGCCGGCAGCGACCGCAGGATCGCGTGCCGCGCGCTGCTGGTCACGACCAGCGAGTCGTCGCGGCGGCGCTTGAAGATCACGGTGTCGGGCACGACCTTGTGCCGCCAGCCCCTCGCCATCGACTCGACGGCGAACTGCCAGTCCTCGAATCCCACCCCGTGCGGGAGGTCGACCCCGCCGTAGGGCGTCTCCAGGTAGGCCTCGCGCGGCGCGACGCACAGGGCGTCGTACAGGTTGCGCACGTAGAGGAAGTACGGCGTGAACAGCGGCGAGTCCTGGTCGATGTTGAGCAGGACCGACCGCGCGCCGTCGAAGAACACGTTGAGCTCGGGATGGGCGATCCAGCGCTCTCCGCGCTCCTCGCCCGCCCGCAGCATCGCGACGGCCGCGGCGAGCCAGTTCTCGGCGAGCAGGTCGTCGGCGTCGAGGAACGCGACGTAGCGGCCGGCGGTGTCGGGCAGGACCGCGTTGCGGACCCGGCCCAGGTCGCCCTCGGCGTAGATGCGCCGCTCCCAGTGGTCGAGGGCCGGCTGGGAGAAGTACGCCGTCGTCGCCTCCGTCGCGGCGTCGAGCGCCACGATCGTCTCGACGCTCAGCCCCTGCGCGCGGGCGTGGGCGACCGCGGCGTCGGCCGAGCGCATGGTGGGGCCGGCGACGACGGTCTCGGCGTGGGCGGTGACGACGAGGGTGAGGTCGGTCATCGCTCCGCCCCGCCCTGGGAGTCCCGGGGTGTGTCGCGCAGCAGGAGCCGGCGTACGTCCTCGGCGTACGCGACGGTGGTGCGCTCGGCGAGCACCCGCTCGCGCAGGGCCAGCCCCCGGCGCCGGGCCGCGGTCGGGTCGGCCAGGATCTCGCGGATCGCGGTGACGTACGCCGCCGGGTCGCCCGCCTCGTCGATCGGCCAGCCGTCGGCCGCCGAGACGATCTCGCCGGTGCCGCCGACGACGGTCGCGACGATCGGCAGCCCGGTCATGGCGACCTCGAGCAGCAGGCTGGGTACGCCGTCCCAGGCGGAGGTGTAGAGCCAGAGGTCGGCCTCGGAGAGGTCGAGGTCGCCGAAGTGGGCGTAGGGGCCCTGGAGGCGGACGTTGTCGGGGATGTCGGCGAGCGCGTGGTCGGCCGCCAGCAGCGACTCGCCCCACATCCGGAAGTCCACCTCCGGCAGCGCGCGGGCGGTCGCGAGGACGACGTCGATCCGCTTCTGCCGGTCCCAGCGGCCGGCCCAGAAGACCGTCGGTCGGCGCGTCGGGTCGGTCGAGGGCGCCGCCGCGACCGGGATCGTCGGGTCGGCCGGCGCCCGCAGGACGTGGAAGCGGTCGCGCTGGTCCGGCGGCACCTGGTAGGTCTCCTGCAGCCAGTCGGCGAAGTGCTCGCTGTCGGTGACCACGCCGGCGGTCAGCTCCCAGGTGCGGTAGAGGTTGCGCAGCGGGAAGCCGTACCACCGGCCGACCTCGTCCTGCTCGTTGCAGAAGAAGACCGGCACGATCCGCTCGGTCTGCGCGAGCGCCTGACCGTAGGACGCCATCGCGTCGTAGAGGAGCAGGGAGTTGACGACGAGGATCGTGTCGGCCCGGAACGAGCGCAGCAGCTCCACCAGCGTGCGCTGGGCGGCCGCGGGGCCGAGCCGGGTGGCGGCGGCCGCGAAGTCGACCTCCCGCACGCCCTCGGGGAAGCGCCCCGGCGGCGTCCGCCCGGTCTCGTCGGTGTGGACCACGACGATGTCGGCGGGGTCGATCGTCTCGGCGAGGGCGTGGGCGACGTGGCCCTCGATCCGGCGGCCGCCGCCCCAGCGGGGCCGGTTGATGGCGATGACGACCCGGGCGCGGCGGTGTCCGGCCGCGCGGTGGCAGTCGTCGAGGACGGCCATCTGGTCGAGCGTCGGGCCGGGCACGAGGGGCGCCACCTTGGGCCGGGTGGTCTCGGGCCAGGTCGCCGCGATCATCGGCTCGATCTGGGCGGCCTTCGCGATCATCTCCCCGAGTACGCCGTGCCGCAGCCGCTGCTGCAGGTCGGCGCGCGTGTCGGCCAGCCGCTCGACCAGGTCGGCGGGCTCGAGGCCGAGCAGGGCGGCGGTCCGGTCGATCCGCGGCGCCGGGTCGCCGACCCGGCCGGCTGCACGGCCCTCGCGCAGCCATTCGACGTAGGGCGCCCGGCCGCTGCGGGCGATCCGCGGATGGCGCTCGACGTAGGACTTGGTGGAGAAGCTCACGTCGGGCTGGCCGACAGCGTCGGCGCCCTGGTCGAGGAAGTGCGCGACGGGGTCGACGTCGGCCCGGCCCTGGATCTGGGGCACCTGCAGCAGGTAGGCCACGTCGTCGAAGTGGTCGGCGACCAGGTCGTAGTCGGGGTCCTCGCCGCGTGGCCGGCGGTTGCGCCGGGCGCGGGCGACCAGCGCGTCGAGCGCGGGGCCGATCGCGGTCGGGCCGACCGGCGCGCCGTCGGGTTCCGGGGCCGGGGCGGCTGCGGGCTCGGCGCCGAGTGCACGGCGCAGCCGGGACCAGCGGCGCTCGGCGCCACCGCTCACGCGACGGCCTCGGTGGCGCTGCGGAACCAGTCCCAGGTCGCCCGCAGCCCCTCCTCGAGCGGCGTGGTCGGGTCGAAGCCGAAGGCGTCGTGCGCCTTGGCGATGTCGCACCAGGTCGCCCGCAGCTCCCCGGCCCGGAAGTCCTCGTAGCGCACGTCGAGCTCGCGGCCCGTCACGGTGCGCATCAGGTCGAGCAGCTGGTCGATGGTGGTCGGCCGGCCGCTGCCGAGCTGGTAGGCGCCGGTGGCGTCGCTCTCCATCGCCTCCCGGATCGCCGAGACCAGGTCGCCGGCGTACAGGAAGTCGCGGGCCTGGCTGCCGTCGCCGTAGACCACGAGCGGCTCGCCGGCCAGGATGCGCTTGTAGAAGTGCGCGACCACCGAGCCCTTGTGGAGCGAGCGCGGGCCGTAGACGTTGGAGAACCGCAGCGCGCAGGTGGAGAGGCCGTAGGACGCGGTGAACGCGCTCAGGTAGCCCTCCAGCATCAGCTTGGACGCGCCGTACGGCGAGGTGGGCTGCGGCGCGATCCGCTCGTGCACCGGCGGCGGCACCTCGCCGAGGATCGCCCCGCCGGTCGAGGCCGCGACGACCCGGCGCACGCCGGCGGCGCGGGCGGCCTGGAGCAGGTGGAAGCTGCCGATGACGTTGTTCTCGAAGTTGAACTGCGGGTCGGCGATGCTGTCCATCACGCGGGTGTCGGCGGCGAGGTGGACCACCATGTCCTGGCCCTCGACCGCGGCGGCGACGTCGCCCGCGTCGCGCAGGTCGCCCCCGACGAACCTGACCCGGTCGAGGTCGAGGTGCCGGCGGTCGCCGAGCGACTCGTTGTCGAGGACCGTGACGGCGTACCCCTCGTCGAGGAGGTGGCCGGCGAGGTGGCGGCCGATGAAGCCGGCACCCCCGGTGATCAGGACCTTGGTCACACGCTGCCCTTCTCGGATCTTGTCCTCGGTACGGCCCACACTCTAGGCCAGCCCGGCGTCAGCCCTGCGAGCCGAGTGGCTTGACGGCGACCCGGCCGGGGCCCATCGGCGCCAGGAAGATCGGCTCGGCGGTGGCGGCGAGCCACTCGTCGGTCGCCCGGCCGCTGCCCTCCCAGGCGCGGTAGTCGTCGATGATGAGGACCCCGCCGGGGCTGAGTCGTCCGTAGAGGTGCTCGAGCTCGTGCCGGGTCGAGGCGTACCAGTCGGTGTCGAGCCGGAGCAGGGCGATCGCATCGGGCGCCTGGGCGGGCACGGTGTCCTCGACCAGGCCCTCGTGCAGGTGGATCAGCTCGGCCGGGTAGGGGACCTCGGCCATCGCCTGCTGCACGTCGGCGCGATCGGCGTACGCCCAGATGTTGGCGTCCTTCTCGCTCACCTCCATCAGGTCGCTCGCGCTGACGCCGTCGATGACGCGTACGTCGACGTCCGACGGAGCGGGCATCCCCTCGAAGGTGTCGAACAGGTGCAGCTCACGGGTCGTGCTGCCGAGCTCGAGCAGGGTCAGGGCGGCCGCCTGCATGCTGCCGCCGCGCCACACGCCGCACTCGACGACCTGGCCCGGTACGCCGACCCGCTCGATGTAGCGGACCGCCTCGACGAGCGCCGCGAGCTCGGGAACGTTGGTCATGGTCCGGGGCCGGACCCGCGCGATCGTCGCACGGGTCGCCTCGTCGAGATGGCGGGGCAGGTCCTCGCCGCGGGCGGCCCGGGCGGCCTTGGCCGCCTCCGCCTCGCGCCGCTCCTCGGCACGCCGGCGCCGCTGCTCCTCGGCGGCCTGGCGCGCCCGCTCCTCGGCCCGGCGGACTCCCGCCCGGGTCGCCTCCTCGATCGCCGCGGTGCGCTGCTCTGAGGTCTCTCGAGTGAGCTGGTAGCCGGTGGCCCGGCGCAGTGTGGAGTTCACGGCGTCCTTGAGCGACATGCCCTGCATCCAAGCACATTCGACGCGACCGCCACTCGGGCCGCCGCGAGGGATCAGGCGGGCTCGGCCTCCCGGAGCCGCTGGCTGATGACGGTCGAGACGCCGTCGCCGCGCATCGTGACGCCGTAGAGCGCGTCGCCGACCTCCATCGTCCGCTTCTGGTGGGTGATCACCAGCAGCTGGGAGTTCTCGCGCAGCTCCTCGTAGATCTCCAGCAGGCGGCCGAGGTTGGTGTCGTCGAGCGCGGCCTCGACCTCGTCGAGGATGTAGAACGGGCTCGGCCGTGCCTTGAACAGCGCGACCAGGAACGCCACGGCGACCAGCGACCGCTCTCCGCCGGAGAGCAGCGAGAGCCGCTTGACCTTCTTGCCCGGCGGGCGGGCCTCGACCTCGATGCCGGTGGTGAGCATGTTGTCGGGATCGGTGAGGACCAGCCGGCCCTCGCCCCCGGGGAAGAGCCGCTTGAAGACGTGGTCGAAGGCGCGCTCAACGTCGGCGTACGCCTCGGTGAAGACCTGCTCGACCCGGCTGTCGACCTCCTTGACGATCTCCAGCAGGTCGCGGCGGGTGGTCTTGAGGTCCTCGAGCTGCTCGGTGAGGAACTTGTGCCGCTCCTCCATCGCGCTGAACTCCTCCAGCGCGAGCGGGTTGACCTTGCCGAGCATCGCCAGGTTGCGCTCGGCGGCCTTGAGGCGCTTGGCCTGCTCGTCGCGGTCGTAGGGCACCGGCTCCTGCTCGGTGCCGTCCTCCAGGGGAGGGCGCGGGACGGCGTTGTGCGGGCCGTAGTCGGCCGCCAGCGCGTCCGGATCCAGACCCAGCTCGTCGAGGGCACGGGCCTCGAGCTGCTCGATCCGCATCCGCTGCTGGGCGCGGGCCATCTCGTCGCGGTGGACGCTGGTGACCAGCTCCTCGAGCTCGGTGCCGCGGGCGCGCAGCGCGGAGCGTACGCCGAGCAGCTCCTGCTCGCGGCCCGACCGGGCCTGCTCCACGGCGCTGCGGGCGGCTGCCGCCTGCTCGACGGAGGTCTCGAGTCGCGCCAGCACGACCCGGACCGCGGTGCCGACGGCCTCGGCCGCCCGGCCCTCGCGGCGCAGCCGCTCGCGGCGCTCGGCGGCCTTCGCGCGGGCCTCGCGCTCGCCGCGGGCGGCCCGCCGCAGGCCGTCGGCGCGGCCGTGGAGGGCGCGGGCGCGCTCCTCGCTGGTGCGCAGTGCGAGCCGGGACTCCATCTCGGCCTGGCGGGCGTCCTTGGCCTGCGCCGCGGACTCCTCGCGGGCGGTGGTGTCGGGCTCCTCGTCGGTGGCGTCCTCGGCGCCGGCGAGCCGCTCCTCGAGGTCGGTCAGCCCGGTGACGGCCTGCTCACGGGCCTGCTCGGCCTGGGCGATGGCGGCGGTCAGCCGCTCGGCCTCGCCGCGGGCGGCACGGACCTGGGCGCCGTACTGTCCCAGCTCCTCGGCCACCGCCGCGAGCGTCGCGTCGGACTCGTGCAGCTTGGCCAGGGCGACGTCGACCCGCTTCTGGGCATCGAGCCGCTCGGCCTCCAGCCGCGAGGTCTCGAAGGTGGCCCGCTCGGATGCCGCGATCGCCTCTCCGAGCTGGCTTGCGGCCTCGTCGACCGCGGCCTGGATCTCGATCAGGCTGGGGGCCGACGACGAGCCGCCGGAGGCGAAGTGGGCGCCGAGCACGTCGCCCTCGCGGGTCACGGCGACGAGGTCGGGCAGGTCGCGGACCAGCGCCCGCGCGGCGTCCAGGTCGGGTACGACGGCGACCCGGTCGAGCAGCCGCGCGACCGCGCCACGGAGCGCGTCGGAGCACTCCACGACGTCGGCGGCCCAGGTGGCGCCGTCCGGCAGCGCCGGCCGGTCGCCGCGCGCCGCGGGTGCGCCGCCGAGCAGCAGCCCGGCGCGGCCGAGGTCGTCGTCCTTGAGCCGGCCGATGGCGCCGACCGCGGCGTCGGCGTCGGCGACGACGACCGCGTCGGCCGCCGAGCCCAGCGCGGCGGCGATCGCGGCCTCGTAGCCCGCCTCCACCGCGAGCAGCGCTGCCACCGAGCCCATCAGGCCCGCCACGCCGTCGGCTGCGAGCAGCGCGCCGGCGCCGTCCTTGCGGGCCAGGCCCATCTCGAGCGCGTCCTTGCGGGCGGCCAGCGCGGACCGGTCGCGGTCCGCCTGCGCGGCCTCGGCCTGGAGCTTGGCGAGCCGCTCCTCGATGTCCTCGAGGGTGGCCGCGGCGGCTTCGTACTCGGCGTCGAGGGACTCCTCCCCCGCGTCGAGCCCGGCGACCTTGGTCTCCAGGGCGGTGAAGTCGCGCTGCGCGCGGTCGGCGCGGGCACTCGCCTCCTCGCGGGCGAGGCTGAGGCGGCCGATCTCGTCCTCGGCCGCCGCGGCGCGCGAGCGCATCGTGTTGACCTGGCCGGTGAGCCGGGCCAGCCCCTCGCGACGGTTGGCGGCGGCGCGGACCAGCGCCGCGATGCGGCGGTCCTCGTCGGCGGCGGCGTCCTCGGCGGCCTGGCGGGCGGAGACGGCGGTCTCCAGGGCCGTACGCCGCTCGGCGACCTCCGCCTCGATCGCGGTCTCCTGCTCCTCGGCTCGGGCGGCCTCCGCCTCGAGCTCCTCGGGGTCGCGGCCACCGGGCCGCTCCTCGTCGGCGGTGGAGGCGGCGTTGCGGACGCGCTCGGCGGCCAGCGACTGGGTGCCGCGCAGCCGCTCGCGCAGGCCGCTCAGCGCGAACCAGGTGTCCTGCGCCTGGGCCAGCGCCGGCAGGTCCTCGCGCAGGGCCGCCTCGAGCGCTGCCTCCTGCTCGCGGGCGTCGGCGATCGCCCGCTCGACCTCGGCGCGACGCTCCAGCAGTGCCGACTCGTCCGCCATCTCCTTCTCGAAGGACTCCCGGGCGCTGACCAGGTCGTCGGCGAGCAGCCGGGCGCGCGCGTCGCGCACGTCGGCCTGCACGGTCGCGGCCTGGCGGGCGACCTCGGCCTGGCGGCCGAGCGGCTTGAGCTGGCGGCGGATCTCGACGAGGAGGTCGTTGAGCCGGGTCAGGTTGCCCTCGGTCGAGTCGAGCTTGCGGAGCGCCTTCTCCTTGCGCTTGCGGTGCTTGAGGACGCCGGCGGCCTCCTCGATGAAGCCGCGCCGGTCCTCCGGGGTGGCGTGCAGGATCGTGTCGAGCTGGCCGTGGCCGACGATGACGTGCATCTCGCGGCCGATGCCGGAGTCGCTGAGGAGCTCCTGGACGTCGAGGAGACGGCACGACTGGCCGTTGATCGCATACTCCGAGCCGCCGTTGCGGAACATGGTGCGGCTGATCGTGACCTCGGCGTACTCGATCGGGAGCGCGCCGTCGGTGTTGTCGATGGTGAGGGCCACCTCGGCCCGGCCCAGCGGCGGGCGGCCGGAGGTGCCGGCGAAGATGACGTCCTCCATCTTGCCGCCGCGCAGCGACTTGGCGCCCTGCTCGCCCATCACCCACGCGAGCGCGTCGACGACGTTGGACTTGCCGGATCCGTTGGGTCCGACGATGCAGGTGATGCCGGGCTCGAGCTGGAGCGTCGTCGAGGACGCGAAGGACTTGAACCCCTTCAGGGTCAGGCTCTTCAGGTACACCGCGGGCTCCCGTGTCGTGCGAGGTGGACGCGCAATCCTGTCAGGGCCGCGCGGGGGAAGCTCAGCGACCTCACCCTAACAAGGACGAGCGGTCATTCGCGGCATTGGAACCGACGAGAGCCGACTCCCGGCCGCGCCGCAGCGACGGCGCCGAGGAGTCGGCTCGCGAGGACGAGAGGCTGGTCGCCGACCCCGTCCGGGTCACTCGAATCGCCCGATCAGACGGGCTGCATCTCCTGCATGGAGGTCTCGATCAGCTCGGCGTGCGCCGAGACGAGGGAGTCGTTCTCCGCCTTGAGGGAGGCGACGAGATCCTCGAGATCCCGCACCCGTGCACGCAGCCGAGCGTTCTCGGCGGTGAGGTGGTGCGGAGTCCGCAGGTCGCTGTTCATGTAGCCGATCAGCGCCTTGGCCATGGAACGTTCCTTCGCTGGATCCGTGACGGGACGGCCCGGGCGTCCCGGGCCGTCTACAAGAGTCCCACCGAAGGAGCGCTTGGTCAATCTGACGGGGTCGCTCAGGAGCGCCGCCGGCGCAGTCGCAGCTCGTTGAGCTCGGCCTTCTCGGCCTCGGTCAGGGAGCCGGCGCCGTGCTCGTGGATCTTCTCCAGGAGCTCGTTCATCCGGGCCTCGTCGCGGGGGTCGACGGTCGGGGTCCAGGGGCCCTGCACGACGGTCGGGCCGCTCGGGCGCGGAGCCGGCCGGTCCTGGGGCCCGGTCGAGCGGACGGGCTTGGGCCGGCGACGGCGTACGCCGAAGAGCCGCGGGATCCACGGGTAGTCGCCGAGCGCCCCGAACTGCCGGGCGATGAAGCCGCACACCACGATGCCGATGAGGAAGTCCCACAGCAGCGGCCACTCGCGGTTGCCGATGTAGGAGATGACGTCGATGCCGACGTAGACGACGCCGATCAGCCAGGCCGGGATGTTGAAGAGGAACATCCGGTTGGGCCACTCGGCGACCCACAGCAGCAGCGTCATGATGCCGAGCAGCGACATGCCGTCGAGGGCGTAGGCCCACTGCGGCGCCAGCTCGTAGAGCCCGACCAGGATCAGGCCGAGCGCGACCGCCCACAGCGCCAGCACCCAGGCCCAGCGGACCCGGCCGAAGATGTCGCGCTCGACGTCGCGACCGAAGTACCAGAAGAAGAAGATGCCGAGCGCGTCGAGCAGCGAGACGCTCGGGTAGGCGAACGGCCAGGTGACCAGCGACCAGACCTTCCCGAGGTCGGTGACGAACGGCGGGAAGAGCAGCAGGTTCATCTCGACGGTGCCGTCGCCGACCACCGCGAAGAGAACGATGCCCACGATGCTGAGCAGCACCACGAGCCAGGTGGTGGTCACCTCGAGCGTGCCGATGTGGAACCAGGGCTCGTGGGGACGCTTGCCCCCGGGCGACAGACGGAATCGGCTCACAGCGAGAGCCTAGCCACGAGTCACGACCGCCGTCAGCGGACCCTGCGTGGCGCGGGCTGGCACGCCGGGCAGAAGTAGGAGCTGCGGTTCATGAAGGCGGTACGCCGGATCGGCGTACCGCACCGGTCGCAGGGCTCTCCCTCGCGGCCGTCGGCGTGCAGCGACCGGTCGAAGTAGCCGGCCTCGCCGTTGACGTTGACGTAGAGCGCATCGAAGCTGGTGCCGCCCTGGGCGAGCGCGAGGGTCATGACCGCACGGACGTGTGCGAGCAGGTCGACGACCTGGGTGCGGGTCAGCCGCTCCCCCGGCCGCTCGCTGTGGATGCGGGCGCGCCACAGCGCCTCGTCGGCGTAGATGTTGCCCACGCCGCTGATCGCGGTCTGGGTCAGCAGGATCCGCTTGATGCCCGACGCCGAGCGGCGGACCCGGGCGACGAACGCCGCGTCGTCGAAGAGCGGGTCGATCGGGTCGCGGGCGATGTGGGCGATCTCGGGTGGCAGCTCGGCGCCGCCGGTGCTGATCGAGAGCCCGCCGAACATGCGCTGGTCGACGAAGCGCAGCTCCCTGCCGTCGGCGGCGCCGTCGAGAGCCAGCCTGACGCGCAGGTGCCGCTCGGGCGGCGCGTCGGGCGGCTGGACGAGCAGCTGCCCGCTCATGCCGAGGTGCGCCATCAGGGCGTCGCCGTGGTCGAGCGGCAGCCAGAGGTACTTCCCGCGGCGACGGGCGTCCACGATCGTGCGGCCGGCGAGGTCGGCCGCGAAGCCGAGCGGTCCGCCGACGTGGCGCCGCAGAGGACGCTCGTGGAAGACGTCGACGCGGGTGATCGTGGCCCCCACGACGTGGCGCTCGAGGCCGGCCCGGACGACCTCGACCTCCGGCAGCTCCGGCACGGCGTGTGCCGGTCAGCCGGCGGTGTCGGAGGCGTCGACGGCCGACTCGCTGACCGCCTCGGCCGCGATCTCGCCGTACGCCGTCTCCGCGGCGGCCTGCTCGGCCTCCTTCTTGGAGCGGCCCACGCCGTTGCCGTAGAGGCGGTCGCCGACCTTCACCTGGGCGGTGAAGGTCTTCATGTGGTCGGGCCCCTCGTCGGTGATGACGTAGTCGGGGACGCCGAGACCGCGCTCGGCGGAGATCTCCTGCAGGGAGGTCTTCCAGTCGAGGCCCGCGCCGAGACCGGAGGCGGCCTCGATCAGGGGGTCGAAGAGGAAGTGGACGACCTTCGCGGACTCCTCGATGCCGCCGGAGAGGTGGATCGCGCCGATGACGGCCTCGACGGTGTCGGAGACGATCGAGGCCTTGTTGCGCCCGCCGGTGGCCTCCTCGCCGCGACCGAGCTTGATGTGGTCGCCGAGCCCGATGCCGCGGCCGACCTGGGCCAGCGCGCGGGCGTTGACGACCGCAGCGCGCAGCTTCGCGAGCCGGCCCTCGGAGAGGTCGGGGTGCTTGAGGTAGAGCGTCTCGGTCACGACGACGCCGAGCACCGAGTCGCCCAGGAACTCCAGGCGCTCGTTGGTCGGCAGGCCGCCGTTCTCGTAGGCGAAGGAGCGGTGCGTCAGGGCGCGCTCGAGCAGCTCGGCGTCCAGGAACGGATCACCGAGCGCCGTACGCAGCTCCGCGTAGTTGGTCAGGGGACCAGGGCCTGAGTCAGAGGACCTGACGACGCTCGGCGCGGGCGCCGTACTGGCCGCACTCGCCGCACGCGCGGTGCGGGAGGTGCTTGGCACCGCAGGCGGGGTTCGCGCAGGTCACCAGGGTCGGGGCGACGGCCTTCCAGGCCGAACGACGGTGGCGGGTGTTGCTGCGCGACATCTTCCGCTTCGGGACAGCCACAGTTCTCTCCTTGATCCGGGGGTGAGCGCGCACGCGCTCGAAAAAGCTCGATCTGCCGTGAGGCAACCGGGGAAGTCTATCCGCGAAGCGGTCCAGCGCCCAATCCGGCTACTCGGAGGCGCCGTCGCCGCCGGCCAGGCCCGCGAGACCGGCCCACCGCGGGTCGATCGGCGCCTCGTGGGCGTGGTCGGGGTTCTCGTTGAGGTTGGCGCCGCACTCGGGGCACAGCCCCTGGCAGTCGTCCTGGCACAGCGGCTGGAACGGCAGCGCGAGGACGACGGCGTCGCGGAGCAGCGGCTCGAGGTCGATCGTGTCGTCGACGACGACCGGGGTGTCCTCGGCCTCGTCGGTGGGCAGGCCCTCGGGACGCTCGTAGAAGTAGAGCTCCTGGAGGTCGACGTCGACCTCGTCCTGGATCGGGGTCAGGCAGCGGACGCACTCGCCCTCGAGACCGGCCGCGGCGGTGCCGGTCACCAGCACGCCCTCCATGACGGCCTCGAGGCGCAGGTCGAGGTCGATCGGGTCGCCCTCGGGCACGGCGAGCACCTCGATGCCGAGCTCGGCGGGAGCGGGCACGGTCAGCTCCAGCTCGCGCTGGGTGCCGGCCCGCCGCGAGAAGTCGCGCAGGTCGAGGACGAGGGGGCTCTTCGGTGGGTGCTGCACGGCTCCGAGTGTACGGACCGCGGCGTCACTCCCCGAGTCGCTCCAGCAGCCGCGGGAGCACCGCCTCGGGCACGAGGGCGGAGACGTCGGCGCCCAGTCCGGCGACCTCCTTGACCAGGCTCGAGGAGAGGAAGCCGTATTCGGGCGCGGTCGGCAGGAAGACCGTCTCGACGTCGGTGAGGTGGGAGTTCATCTGCGCCATCTGCAGCTCGTACTCGTAGTCGGAGCCGCCGCGCAGCCCCTTCACGATGGCGACCGCGTCGATCTCGCGGCAGAAGTCGACGATCAGCCCGGTGAAGCCGGCGGTGCGGACGTTGGGGTACGCCGCACACACCTCGTCGAGCATCCGGAGCCGCTCCTCGGCGGTGAACAGCCGCGAGGAGGACTTGGACGCGTTGACCCCGACCGCGACCACGACCTCGTCGAAGAGGGTCGCGGCACGGACGATGATGTCGACGTGCCCGAGGGTCACGGGGTCGAACGAACCGGGGCAGACGGCGCGGCGCACGGCTCACATCCTCTCAGGCGCGTGCGCGAACCAGAGCATGGTCTCGCCGTACTTGCGGCCGCGCGCCCCGGCGAACCCGTCGGGCCAGGCCGGCTCGGGGCTGCGCGAGGAGCGCTCGACGACGACAAGGGCGCCGGGGACGAGCCACTCGTTGACTGCCAGCGCCGCCAGGTCGGCGGCGACGGACTCGTCGTCGAGCGGGTAGGGCGGGTCGAGGTAGGCGACGTCGTAGGACGCCGCCGGGGGCTTCCCCAGCGCGGAGCCGACGCTGGCCGCCACCACGTTGGCCCGGGTGAAGCCGACGTTCTTGGCGTTCGCGCCGATCAGCGCCGCCGTGCGGCGGTCGGACTCGACCAGGGTCACCACGCCGGCCCCGCGGGACCACGCCTCCAGGCCGACGGCCCCGCTCCCGGCGTACAGGTCGAGGAAGCGGAGGCCCTGGAGGCTGCCGCACCAGGACTCGATCGCCGAGAACAGCGCCTCGCGGACCCGGTCGCTGGTCGGCCGGGTCTGGGCGCCGCGCGGCGTGCTGAGCCGGCGGCCGCCGGCCACCCCGCCGATGATCCGCGTCATGACTTCTCCAGATAGTCGGCGGCAGCGGTGCGCTCGATGTCCTCGACCCTCGCCGCGAGGAGCGGCGCGGAGCCCAGGTCGACGTCGTCGTCGAGCAGGGCCTGCGCCGCGGTCCGGGCCTCGACGATCGTCCTCTCGTCGCGCAGCACCCGGAGGTTGGCGAGACTGGAGCGGAAGCCCGACTGGGAGGCGCCGAGCACGTCGCCCTCGCGGCGCTGCTCGAGGTCGACGCGGGAGAGCTCGAAGCCGTCGGTGGTGCCGGCGACGGCCTCGAGCCGGGCGCGTGCCGGCGAGAGGGTCTCGGCGCTGCTGACCAGGAGGCACAGCCCGGGGAAGCCGCCGCGGCCGATCCGGCCGCGCAGCTGGTGGAGCTGGCTGACGCCGAACCGGTCGGCGTCGAGGACGACCATCACGGTCGCGTTGGGGACGTCGACGCCGACCTCGATGACGGTCGTCGAGACGAGTACGTCGATCTCGCCGGCCGCGAACGTGCGCATGGTGCGCTCCTTCTCCTCGGCCGGCAGCCGACCGTGGAGCATCGCGAGCCGGAGGCCGTGCAGCGGGCCCTCGGCAAGGAGGCCGGCGACCTCCTCGACCGCCGCCAGCGTCGCGGTGGGCGCGGCCACGGTGTTGCCGTCCTCGTCGAAGTCCTGGGCGTCGCGCTCCCCCGCCTCGGTCTCGTCGCCGGAGATGCGCGGTGCGACGACGTAGGCCTGGTGGCCCTTGCCGACCTCCTCGCGGACGCGCTCCCAGGCGCGGTCGAGCCACTGGGGGCGCTCGGCGATCGGGACCAGCGTGGTCTGGATCGGCGCGCGGCCCGCGGGCAGCTCGGTCAGCGTCGAGATCTCGAGGTCGCCGAAGACCGTCATCGCGACCGTGCGCGGGATCGGGGTCGCGGTCATCACCAGGACATGGGGCGGCGTGCCGGCCTTGTCGGTGAGCGCCGCGCGCTGCTCGACGCCGAAGCGGTGCTGCTCGTCGACCACGACCAGACCCAGGTCGTAGAACCGGACCTGGTCCTGGAGCAACGCATGGGTGCCGATGACGATGCCGGCCTCGCCGGTGGCGATCCGGCTCAGCGGCTCGCGGCGCTGGGTCTTGGTCATCGAGCCGGTCAGCAGCTCGACGGTCGTGCCGTCTCCCAGTAGGCCGCCGCCGGCGAGCTCGCCGAGCATCGCGCCGATCGAGCGGAAGTGCTGCTGGGCGAGCACCTCGGTCGGCGCCAGCAGCGCCGCCTGGCCGCCGGAGTCGACGACCCGCAGCATCGCGCGCAGCGCGACCAGCGTCTTGCCGGAGCCGACCTCGCCCTGGAGGAGACGGTTCATCGGGTGGCTGCGGGCCAGGTCGGCCTCGATGTCGGCGCCGATCTCCTTCTGCCCGGCGGTCAGCTCGAACGGCAGATCGGCGTCGAAGCGATCGAGCAGGCCCTGCGTGCCCGGCTCGGCGCCGGTGCGGGAACGGGCGCCCTGCGCCATCAGGGCACGACGCCGCCGGCCGAGCACCAGCTGGAGCACCAGCGCCTCCTCGAACCGGAAGCGCCGCTGGGCGGCGCGCACCTGGTCGTGGCTGGCGGGCA
>Ga0131853_10008592_pt1 | contig 18634 bp, 8 predicted proteins | sample TergutLab28metaG_FD_92764 | JGI IMG/M metagenome (GOLD analysis project Ga0131853, IMG submission 92764) | Labiotermes labralis P1 segment gut microbial communities from Petit-Saut dam, French Guiana - Lab288 P1 (version 2) (version 2) | ecosystem: Host-associated > Arthropoda: Insects >...
GAATGAACAGGGTGGTAGAAAGGCCATCACCCTGCCTAACACCTGCATTAAATGTAAAACTATTACTCAATTTATTGGTTACCTTCACCCTTGCTGTAGTATTCTTCATCGTCATCTTGACCAGTGTGATTAGCTTATATGGGATCTGCATGTCTTCCATTACCTGGTACAATTTATATCTGTCTGTGCTGTCAAATGCTTGTTTAAAATCCACAAATAACATGTGCAGGTCCTGGTTGTGTTCATAGTGTTTTTCCATTATCTGTGTAATTATGAATATTTGATCAGAGGTACTTCTATTTTTACGAAAACCACACTGATATTCTACAAGTACATTTTCTGTGATTTTCTTTACTCTTTAATTTAATACATTAGAGAATACCTTGTATACTATATCCAATAATGTAATGCCTCTATAGTTGTTGCAGTCAAGTTTATCACCTTTTTTTAATATGGGGCAGATAATACCAGTTTTGCAATCTTCAGGCATCTTTTCTTCCCTCCATATGGCACATATTAGTTAATGTAATTTTTTTACCAGTTGTTTCCCTACATATTTAATCATTTCTGGTATAATGTTATCTTCACCTGGTGCTCTTCCATTCTTTAATTTTGCGATACTTTCTTCTATTTCTTCATATGTGGGCATCTTCGAGTTTCCACCCTTGTCACTTTCCTCAATATTTAATGCCAAATCTAATTTCCCCTGGTCACTACAGCTGGGATACTCTTTATTTAGTGCATCCTTAAAATACTCTGCCCATATATTCATTATTTCTTCTTTATCGAACAATACCTTTCCATCCTTATCTCTACATGCTTCTTGTCTTGGATGGTAGCCTTTCCTGATATTGTCCATTGCTTTATAAAGGACTGTCATCATGTTACTTAGTAATTTTGTTTTACCAACGTACATCGGTTCCTAAGTAATTTTGGCAAAATGCTTTAAATAGCAGTATATAATGCCCATAGAATTTGAAAGATTTCATTTCCCTACGTTTTTAAGGTTGAAGTAGGCTCCGCCATGGCACATGTTAGTCACTGGCCCGTCATGGTGGAGACCCAGGTTTCATCTCGGGTCTCAGGTCAGTCCACATGGGATGTGTGGTGGAAAGAGTTACACCAGGGTGTGTTTTTCTCCAAGTACTTCATTGGTTCCATCATATCATACCATGATTGGTCTGTACTCATTCATTCCCCTATCACCAACACTGTATAATCTTAACAGTCGTAGTGTCAATAAATAACAGAGTTAAAAAAAGATGTTTTTGAATCATACTATGCATATAGCCTGCTGTATCACTCTAATGATAATGTGCTGAGAAATGGAGTTTAAAATTAGTTTAGTCTGACACTTGTCCCAACTTACAAGTGTACATAGAAGACACTTAAAGAAACTATTTATGACTTTTTAGTATTGGAGTTACCTGTATACCACATCAATGCCAGGAAACATTAAGGAATGGGTGGACGAGCACATGAACTGCGAAGATATCGCAATGAATTTCCTTGTTGCAAATGTTACTAGTAAGGCTCCAATTAAGGTGAGTAATCATATATAACTGCAATATTAACATATTTTCTGCTGGCTTCTGTTACCTATGGGATTTCTGTTCCATCCTCTTTAAATCAGGCCTGGACATGTCTGTTATTATTTGAACACACTCTGACAAATATTTCTTTTGACATTCATAGGGGCGTACATTGTAATATTATTTCTATAGTAAAACCAACTAGATGCATCAATGTATCAAATTTATTTTATTTCAGAATGACATTCCACATGTTTCGGATGGTCTTCCACCCATCATCAGGTTGAAGTAGGCTGCTGCTAGCAAGCAGACAGCAGTATCTGTTTGACAAATGCCTGTTGCTGTATGTACAGTCTTGAACGCCTGATGATAGATGGAAAGACCTTCTGAAACATGTAGAGTGCCATTACAAAATAAAATAAATTTGATACATTGGTGCATCTTGTTGGTTTTACTATAGAAAAAATATTTCTTTGTTGCATTTCTGAATGGACACTGCAGATCCCCCCTGACAGCAACTGAATTGCACCCTATTCCCAGGAAGGGAATGTGTTAAAAATGTACAAAGGGTCTATTCATATTCAGAGCAGATGAGATGCAAGGTTACATATAGAGGTGTAAACAAACATTAGCCTGGGCTGTTATCTTAACATATCTGTGCTGGCATGCCACTGCAGTTTGAGGAGGGATACATTGTTTAGTTGAAGAAAATTTTGTGTGGTTTATTTCATGTTTTCGTATTATAAGTTAAATAAGTTGATACTAAAGGTGGGATTTTAATACTGTTTAGTTATACTGGTGTTAAATTTTGAAACAAGCAGTTCTTCTATTAGTGTTTATAGTCAGATTGGAACTTTACAGGTAACACCAAGGAAGAAGTTCAAGTGTCCGGAATGTACCAATACTGAAATGCTGTCAGCTGATTTGAATCACATGATGGAAAGGTCACAGTGCATTGATATGTTCTCCTCCATCTATGGGTCAATGCCTCTCCAAACTGTCGAGTTCCGTGCTGATCCAGTACTCTACAAAGACAGCTTCCCAGAGAAGCTTAAGAGATTTAATGATATCGGAAGTTTATAAGATGTCTTAAAACCAACTTGCAGTTACTGAAATTTTTCTGAATTTTTTAATGTACCAGGCCACAGGTTAGATGTAACTATGTTACACTTCATTGCTTACTTCACTGTAATCTAATTATGTACATTCTTTGTGTTAAAAAAGTGTGTTGTTCTACTTTCTCAACAGTTGGTAACATAAAGTAGTTGAAACAGAATTCATTTGGTACTGTACGTGTGATTTTGTTTCCTCATTCTGTGTATTCATTGTCTCCCAATAAGTGTACTTGTACACTTGGCCAAACTTCAGTAACAAATTCTGATATCACAAGTTGTGACCTGGGATGGCCGTGTGCTGTCCTGTACAGCATGCATGACTCCAGCATTTTCTAGTTAGGAATACACATGCAGTGTGGATCTTTTTCCTACTCCTAATAGCATTCAATTCATATGGCATTAGTTAGATTTAATCTGTGGTTTATAGATTAATGCTTATAACTTAGCAAACGAACAGTTGTATTTACATTTCCACCTCATGTGACTGATATATCATTCAAATGTTGTGCGTCCTTGTTGCTAATTATAGCATGTGTGTCCTCCCTGATTATGTACTTTGCAAAGAATATTTGTTGGGTACAAGAACAGTGTGGCGATCCTGATGAGTTCATAATTGACATATGAAGTGTGAACCTGTAATGTATTCTTGATTTTGTTATAGTGTGCCATTGTACATAATGTTTGTTGACTGACTTTTACATATAGGGTGTGCAGGATATGTTACCTAAGTAAACACCTTAATAAAGTCTAATATGCATTCTGAGGTAAAGCAACATTCACACAGGACAAGAGTTAGGCATGTTATCCTGCCCAAGAAGACATTGCCCACAACATTCAGTGTGGGCAGTATCAGGTTGGTCTCTCCTGACTCAGCTTTTCGGGTGCAGTAGTGGTGAGTTTTATGATGCACTTGGCTACAGTCTGTATCCTACATGAGCATTGGTTGTCATTGAAGATGGGGACCTGATGGATCTCTAATTGTATATTCTGAACAGCAGCGGTTACTGGTTGCATCATACCCTGATGATGGAAACAAATTTGGAGTTATGTTTGGAATGTATGTGCCCGTGTACCTGTCAAGAATTATCGCAGTTCTGTATAGCTGTGGTCATTCCCTATAAAACATTTGTAGGAAAGTATGATGCCTTCCTGCCTGTGGATTGGACCTGGTGGCACATTCTAGTGTATCTTCATAATGTGAAGAAACTTAACATTAGTACTTATTGGATGAACATGAATTTGTTCATGGCTGCACAAATTTTAAAAAAATCTGATAGCTAACTGGAAGTTTTAGGCACTAGAAGTGTGACATGAAGCAAATTCCATACAGTGGACCCCACTGAGGCGCCATCATTCTAAAGTAAGTTGTCACAGCAGGATTTGTCCACCCTCATCTTGTTTTTCAAGGGTTTCGTACAGAACAGTGGGCGACCATGTCACCAAATGTGGTGCTGGAGTTGACACATCTTTCTTCACAGGGGCAGTTTACAACAGTTCGCGTAAAAATGTAATAAAACACGTCACACACAACTCTATTTAATGAACGGCTATCCAGATTGCTATATCGTTCGATTCCAAAGAAATTTTCATCATGCAAATTATGTGAAACACATGAAAAACGTAGTTTAAAGTTTTGTAGGAATTTCCTTAGGATTCTTTACGAATCGAAACATATAGTAATGTACAACGCCGTTCAAAGTTATGTGTGACTGACGTGTTTTATTCTGTTTTTATGCGAACGTTGTAACACTGTGGGATGACCCTAATAAGTATACAAAGAGCAGTTTGTAAGACAGCTGACTTGTTACACTACACAATCGCGTGATGTTGGACGGCAGCTCGTAATCCGTGATCACGATAATGTTGATCTGTGATAATGAAAGAGTGCCGATTCGCGGGCGGGTGTTATGTTCAGAGATTCTTCAACAGATGGCATGAAATGACTGATGATTTACGCTACCACCTGGTGGCGAAACGGTAATTTTCTATGGCGTTTCTTTGACCAGGTCCACGGTAAAATTTTAACACCTGCAAGCGACGTCGTTATTATGTCTGACACTATGTTTAATATTCATAAATTCTACGTTGTACCCACACTGTGTGTATGTTTTGTGTGGATTTCAGAACAGCGATTACTTTAATAATTATTTCCTACACCGCATTAACTCACTGGATTTTAAAATTGCGACAGAATTTAAAGTGCGGTAGGAACATAGCACAGCTTAAGTTTTTTTTTAAATTGATGCTCCACGAATTTCGGGAACCGGGTTTCCTTTAGGTGTTTAGGCCGTAAAATGGCCCTGGCGGTTAGTCGCCGACCTCTAATCGCTGAGGACCGGGGTCGATTCTGGGCTATTCTCATTACTATGGACAAAGTGGCAGTAGAACAGGTTGGTATCAGTTCCGTTTTCGCAGTATTTTGCAGCTCTCTGTAGATCTGGCCTGTACATTCAAATCAGTGGGTTAAGGTGCCTATAATGAGTTCTTGGTTTTTCAACCCCTAGAATTATGAAGCAAAATACAACGCCTGCCAAGTGGTCCTTAAGCTTCCCCGATGCAATGTCACTTGTGGAGCTTCACTATTAACGTTTTTAGATTCAATGTGTGCACGTAAATCGTTACACAACAAATTATAGTTGAACACCTAGCAGAGATGTCTTTTAGATGCGTATCTTTTACAACATGGGATGCGTGATGTGCCCATCTTCGTGACAAAACAGCGATACGTTCTTGAGTATGTATGTTTGTAGCTACATTCTATGATTTTTGTCAAGTAAACAGGCAGCAGAAAGCTCATCCTAAGACTTGTGTCTTCTAGAGCCCATGTGGTATATCAAGTACACAATTTATATGAATATATAGGATCTGTAGCATAGAATATATGACAATGAAAACCACCGATAGTTTAGGAATGTGAAAAATAAATTGGCATTTGGTAGTGCTACGTAAAGATACTTTACAGTCATTTTTGTCTTCGTTACACAGTTCTTGAGTGCTATGCTATTTTCTGCCTTTAGCATAAATATATAGTTTCGATCTATTTTAGGAGGGGAGGTGGGTTACAACTATTTATAGGGACAATATGATTTTCATCCCCTACTTGGTTATTTTATTCTAACACTAATCATCGTGTTCCCCAGTTCAGTAGGAAATGAAGCCCGTATCTGTCAACCACAACTCATGGCCTGAAAGGGTGGATCTTTGTTTACCATATTAGGAGAAGTTTACCTAATTTGGCAACAGCGACTTCTAAATATGGAAGTGGGGCTGTCCTTAGTACTATTCGTGTATCACTCCGCCAGCAACATTTGTCAGAAATATTCCCGAAAATGTACAGTTTGAGACCCGAAAATTGATTCCAGAGTTTATATTGTCACAATAGGGTTTAATATACGTTGTAAAGTGCTACTTTTAGGCCTCTATTTCATTTATGTTCGAAGGGAACTATTTTCTTCCTGTAACTCATCGTGCCAGATGCGCGGTAGTGTAGCACGTAGGTCAAATTACGAACAGTCGTGGTTTGGTGATGGTGCTGTTGAATGGGTAGCTGTAAAATTGGGTGTTTAGATACTTGAGGGGTTCGTACAGTATTGTATTTACTGTGATGAAATAACAAACTAGTGCTGTGCCGTGATGGATACCCCCACAGGCGGGGGAAGAGATTCCCGATTTAATACTGGTTACAATATGTCGCTTTTAAGTGGTGACACACACTCAGAAATCTATGCTTCTACTGGCCATAGTAGACCTTCAACCTCGTTAAGTTCTGGTGGGGTGTCAAGGCCTTCGCTGTTACCAAGTACCTGTGGTGCAGGCATTCAACGTGTTGGGGTTAAAAGAACGTCTTCTGATGTGTGTTTTGATCAAGAAGTGTCAGGTAGACCAAGCATGTCATCGCAAAGTGGGATGGGCATGACAGAGTGTGGGTCTGACCTAGGTGATGATAGTTTTTCACAAGCACAGAAAAAGACACCACCACCTAATGGCAAAAAGACAAAGGGGCGTGTGAAAATTAAAATGGAGTATATTGACAATAAACTGAGAAGATACACAACGTTTTCGAAGCGGAAAACTGGAATAATGAAAAAGGTATGTCACGTGGAATGTTAGCTCTTAAGCCAATAAAAACACGTTGTAGCAAGCGGGGTGTACTTTGTCACACCTGCGGCGTTATTCATTGTTTTCAACGCTGTCCTTCTTTTAATGTCGTGTGTGTTGATAACTTTAAAATAACGTTTTAAAAAGCAGTGATTTCTACATGTGCAGTGCTGTAATAGTGTGGAAGTAATGTTAGAAACAATTGTAACGGGAACAAGGTGCATTCATACCTCGCGGTTGGTTAATTTGTTCACACACATATTTATAATGGATTTTTTTTTATTCGAGGCTAACAAGGATGTGCCATCGGTCCGTATACAGATGTCTTTATTAGTGTTTTGTAATTTCGAGGTTCCGCAACTCGCAGAACACTTTAGTGACACGTTTCCCGATATTTACCTGCTTTATGATATAAATAATCGTAGAGGGGAGCGCCTTGATGTAAATCTGAGCGTTATTTTTGTACGGAGTTGCTTTCTTTCGCTCTAAGTGTCGTTAAATGACTCAAAATGTAGTTCATAACAAGGTGATCAATTTCATGTGCGTATTGTGCTCGAAGTATTTAAACGTTCAGCCGACAGATGTCCACAGTTGTACCAACTCAACTCAGATTCTTCGGAACGATTTGGAATCTTTAAGAGCCCAATATTTAAATTACGCGCCTTCTCTGGAACCCGTAGGTTCCATTAAGTGTGCTAATGGCCCGCAGCGTGATTCAGAGGAATCCATGCCACATTTTCGCAGGCAGGTTCTTTGAAATGCATTTTAATATTATCTTCCCATCTCTGCCGAATTATACAAAATGGCGTCTCTTTCTTTGCTCTTATACAGATGAATTTAACTATTATTTTGCCTGTTATGGACATAGTTTTGTGTTTATTGAGATTCTTAAATTTGGTTTGGTTCTGTAGTGCAATATAATGTAATGTACTTTAATTTGATTCATGTTAAGTTTGCGTTGAATGAAACGGGACTTTTTCGAAGAGTTTCATGATTGTCATCATATGGGTTGTACATGGCTGTTGTTATTTGAAGTTACTTACCTTGTGCCATGTTTGCCAAAGGAGCCATTTGTGTAACAGATGTTAAGGATGAGGTAACATAAAATTTTTGCATCCCCAATAAAATTAATGATGGAACCAGAATGGAGTGGTCTTGGTATTGTCCTGTCCATATCAGTTGTCAGCAGAATTTATTGTCTTATGTTGTGAAGCGTGTCCTAATACATGGTATAATTTGTAGGGTTATTGAGGTATTTGTTCAGTATGGAGAAAATGTAGTTGCATTCACTTAAGCAAAGCTGATCTGATGTGACCGAAATAGGAAAGAACAATTATGTGGGATGAAGAATTCCCCCATTGGGGGGGGGCTGAAGCCATACCATGCACTTGGACTGCAACATATATTACACGGCTCTTCATATGGTAATTTAGTGATATAGTAAATAATATGGGACAGTTTCTACAGCATTTTTTAATGAAAATGGATGTAAATAATATCAAAATCTTTTTTTGATTGATATGAAATTTACAGCAATTAATAACAATAAAGCTGCTGCAGCTGTAATCAGAGAAGAAGCCATTTTGTAGAGTCTGGCAGAAAATGTGTACAGTTTGAAACAAAATTGAAGGAAAAGATGTGGATTAGGTGGTGGTGTGTATGAAGTGGAATTTGGACTAAGAGGCTGTTGGTTTCTCAAGGACTCTGTTGCATGGCATTACGTTCGGTGGTTGTAGGTCAAGGGGCTTGATGAGGAATTGGTGTTACATTTTATATGAATGTAAACATCTACATTGTAAAGGCGAGGGCTTAAGTAGATTTTGAGGTCATGTGGGTTGTGACACTAGCCCTGTAGGTGGAGTATCAAGCTGCTACTGTCTAAGGCTAGGAGCAACACATGCAGAAAAGCTGCTATCTGCCTGCAAAAATACATGCTTTCATAAAATGGAAGACATTGCTGTCATTGTTCAAAGCTTTGAAAACCTGAAGGCTTACAATAGCAGCAGCTGTTTCAAAAAGAAGGATTAATGACCTGTAAGTTTAGAGAGTAAGGCGTGTGTAGATCAAGTTGTCACATTTCAGTGTGAGTGAAACTGCTGAACGTCTTAGAGACTGAGATAAAAATTGTATTGTAGATGCAGCAGAAGGTTATATACACATATTTTGTGGCATTCCAACTGATAAAATTAATTTTTTGTTCATTATCGTGTTTCAAGATCTGTTTGCTAGTACCAAAAATGAGCCAGTATTCTTAGGTCGCCTTGTACCCAGGTCTTAGAAGTTTCATATGCTTGGTTTCATTTGGGAACTCTTGGCCTTGCATTACCTGCACATGATTGTTGTTGATGGTCCATCTACTGTGTTTATAACTGAAGAATAAGAACCAACTAGATGCTACTTGTTATTTTATTGTACTTCTTATAGGCTTAACATGTTTCGGGCACTGCTGTGCCCATCATCAGGAGCTCACGACTGTAATGTTGATTACCTCATTGGTTGTTTCGTTCTTGGGTTGCTGTGGCTTAGAAGTTAGGTGCGGGTAGGCTGGAGTAGTGTCCGGGCTGCAGGCTATAGCAGGCAATAGCACGATGAGAGTCATGCTTTTGCCTGTAGCCTGGTCACTACTCCAGCCTACCCGCACCTAACTTCTAACCTACAGCAACCCAAGAATGAGACAACCAATGTGGTAATCAACATTATAGCCGTGAGCTCCTGATAATGCGCATAGTAGTGCCTGAAACATGTTGAGCCTATAAGAAGTACAATAAAATAATAAGTAGCATCTAGTTGGTTCTAATTTTTCAGTTATCACAACAATGCGCAGTCCAACACACATCAAAATACAGTGTTTATATTTGTGGTCTTCAGTTAGGAAGTTGGTTAGTTAGAGGGTATTCACATATAGGGCATTCATTTACACAGCCAGATTGTGGTCTTTAGGTTGTGATGCTGTGTAGTGTGGTAGGTGGGTACCAACATTTGGAAGGAACATACTGGTTCTGTGTTCAGGGTGTTGCTACCCCACCTTAGAATTCCAACACATAACCTTTACTAGGATATCAAATATCTTTACAGAATTGTTGTCATGATAACCAGAATATTATACATTTCTGTTTCATTTCTGACTTAAATAAGTACAATAAATGTAGGTACAAATGTACATTTGCTGTAATATTTGGCAGTTAATTTGTTTCATTATTCCTTATGTATCAGGGAATTTAAATTTTATTGAAGCACATTTTCTGTACCTACTTTTTTTTTTCCTATGGCTTCAGTAAAATTTCTACCCTTTTAATCAAAGTTGCAAACCTGGTTCCACTTTATCACCTGGAAATCAAATTTTTTATATTTTTCTGACTGCCAACCCATAGGTTTTAATGTGCTATTGGTAATACATGTACTGGAGTTTGAAAATGTTTTAACAGCTGTATTGTGCCATCACATATAGGCCTAAGTACTTAGTTTCTGTTGTTAATATTTTAGGCATGGTTTAATAAGCATTTATTTTGAAACTTCTGACATGTGTAGCCTTCAGGAAGAGAAACTCTTTGACAGGTGCACAATTCCTGGGTGCCTGCATTTTGTATGGTGGCTAATGATATTTTCAGCATAAGTAATGCATTTCTTAACGTACTACGATGTGTTTCTGTTCACATGCACTGAATAGAAAGCACCAGATGACAGGGAGGTTCACAGGTCATTTCATAAGTATGGACCTTGCTTCATGTCAGACTTCTGGCACGTAGAATTTTTGAGGTAGCTTCTGTATGTTTGACAAATTTATGAATGCATGTTGTAGGTGCATTTTGTTCATGCGGTATTATGTTTGTTCTGTGATGATCAACTGATTATGTTTCCTTAATGTGTGTTGTATGCGAAAAATAATAATTCATTATGGCTGTGTCCCATACTGTTTGTTCGGTTGATTCTCATACTCATTCATTCATTTTGTAGTCTGTCTTACGAAAAGTCCACAGCTTCTTCCACAGCAAGTTCTCCATAGTGTGAAATCTAGTGCTTACTCTTCTTATTTCCAGTATCCTCTCATTTTCTGAATTGCAGCCAGTAGCTGCTTATGTTTTCTTCTTCATTTACCCATCTTTTTTTCTATATTTCCTACAATAAAGTGTTGTGTAAGACAGTTTCTAGGCAAGATGTGACCAATGCAGTTAGCCTTCCTTCTTTTTATTGTATGTAGGCTATTCCTGTCCTTCTTGACTCAGTGTAATACTTCATTTCTCACACGGTCGATCCAACTGATCTTCCAAGTCTTTGTCCAGCACCACATTTCAGAACTTTTCAGGTGTTTCCAATCTACTTTCTGAAGCGCCCAGCACCATACAGAGCTGTGCTCCAAATGTAGCATTTTAGTATTTTCATCCTTAAATTTAAGTCCAGTTTGGTGGTGTAAAGAAACTTCTTTAGCCAGTAAAACATTAGAAAGTTTCTCATGCACTTGAAATAGATACTAATATGTTCTGCTCATCATATTCAAACTTTTTTTTTTTTTTTGTAATTTATGTTGAAGTATCCAGTCTGCCGAGATTTCAACAGCAAACGTAAAATTTATTTTGAATCAGTTTTCCTGCACTTGTAACAGTCTTTGCCAATAAAACACACGCTGCCAAAAATACGCAGATTGAGACATTTAGTGTTCTGCATGAACACAGTACAGTGATGCCTCGGCTAACGAAGATAATTCGTTCCGGAATCACATTCGTTAGCCGAAACACACATACAGACGGAAAAGATAAGCTCCTGGGATGGCCCGACCGTTCATGTTTGCTGATTTATGTTAGCGCGCGCATCCACTAAAACATTTGTTAGCCGAATCCATATTCGTTAACCGAGTCCGAAAAACAGCGAAAAAAATCTTCGTTAGCAGGGTCACTCGTTAGCCGAGGTATCACTGTATTAGACTGATTGCACTGCCGACGGCCATTGCTGATTACCTGCTGCCATCTCGTGTTCCTATTCACAACTGCTAACAACTCGTAGCTGAGGTACCTAACAACACAGCATTAAGCCGGCATACGTAGAGATTAAAACGATGTAAGTGAATTACTTTCATTTAGCATATTTATGCTATACAGTGGAGTTCGTTTAGTTAAGTAGAATGTTTGGCAGACAAACCTTTTAACATAGCGTCGTTTAAATTATTCAGGAATAATGAAATAGCCATTTTTGTGGAATTCATCCTGTTGTGGCATATCATTTCAAATATTAACGCACGTACTGCCGGCAGCCACAAAAGAGCTGTGTTAGTTTCGTCGGTACATGTTACATGCTTCGGCCTGGCAGACCATCCTCGGGCATTTAAAACACATTACTTTAAAACCCCAAAATAAATTGCATATATGTATTTTAAATTTGTGATATCTCACAAATTGTGCAGGTCAGTATAATTTTTATGTAGCCTCATGATATAAACATTTTAACCACGCACAAAAATATATAAAATGTTTATATTATAATGTTACATAAAGATTGTACTGGCCTGTACAAGTTGTGAGATATCACAAATTTAATATATATATATATATATATATATATATATATATTTATATGTGTGTGTGTGTGGGGGGGGGGATAGCTCAGTCGGTATAGCGAGCGACTCGCTACGGGCTGGACGGTCCGGGGATCGAATCCCGGTGGGGGGCGAGCTTATCCGCACCCGTCCAACCAGGCCCTGGGGCCCTCCCAGCCTCCTATACAATGGGAGCCGGGTCTTTCCCGGGATAAAGCGGCCGGGACGTGGCGTTATCCACCCACCCCATCTAGCGCAGAGGTTAAAGAAAGAGTACCACTTCTCTCCCTCTGGGCCTTCGTGGCCTGTTCTAGGGTGAACTTTACCAACTTATTTTCTGACCGACACTTGTTAGTGTGACGCAAGGGGCTTGGTTACGTGTGGACCCTGGGCATGTTAGGGTCATTTTCTGCCTTCATACAACCCAGATATGCCCGTAATATTATCCCCATATAATCCTCACTGCACAAAATTTACGAACTAGAAGCCACTTCAAAATTCCAGGCACCAGAGTGGTGAGATACAGTAAGTTCCATCATGAGGACCCACAGATATCGTACAAAATTGAATCGACCTGGGGCTCGGTATCCGTGTATCCTGGTCTAAACAATTGTTAGGCGGCGACTTGAATATTGTCAAAACCGTGTATTTTGTTGCTCTTAAACTGCACATGGGGCCTCCCAGAAACTGTTCCGCAGTGGGGTGACTCGTGTTTAGTATTTATATCCTGCAAGAAGTGCTCCGTTTTTTATTTGTTCTGAGGGTTTGAAAAGGAACAACACATTAGCATTGTGAGTGTTAAATCCGACATAGGCATACGCCAAGCAACAGCTCCTCTGTTTTGTGGCTGGTCATGGTTTTGTTCACTCGTTCTCCGTTCCTTCCACAGTCCGTTGTCATATGCCGGTCTTATTCAGCTCCAAATTAATTACGCAGTTGCTTGGCTAACTTCCTTGATAAGTTGCGAATTTAAGTCAGGTGACCGAGAAGCTGTTCTGCTTTTGTAGAACTTAACCGAACCATTTATGTATTGGATTTGTGGTGAACAGAGTGGCACTGGGACTGATATGGGTTTTTGGTGAACAAAGTGGCCCTGGGGCAGATATTGGACTTGTGGTGAACAAAGTGGCACTGGGACTGATACGGGGTTTGTGTTGAACAAAGTGGCACTGGGGCAGATATGGGATTTGTGGTGAACGAAGTGGTACTGGGACAGTTTTTTCCCTCCAGATACTTAGGTTGTACAGTCAACTATCACACATCCAGTGCTCCATATTCACATCTACCTGCCGTTGGTGTTTTATAGTTTATATACTGACAGTATTACTGAAAAAAACCACAAAGGGACCTAATGATACAACATCCGTGTATGTAATGTGCTTTTATTAACCACATGTTTCGGCCTAGTTTATGCCATAGTTGAGGGTTTTCCGCATTACCTTGTTCACTGAAGCCCCCGTTCTGCACTGTGATGAGCAAAGTCAGTTCGGCCCATCTTGCCACGTCCCATTTCCTTTATGTACTTTTTAATACTATCCTCCCTTTACGAGAAATATCTCCAGTGGTGTCTTTCTCTGCGTTTTTCTTCTCCATGTTTGTACTGCATGTTCTGCACTTCTCTGCTGTTGGTGTAGTCCCAACAAAGACCACCCAGTGGAACAAAGAGGGCAACTTGCAGGACTTGGCAGTTTTTTGGTGTCCGGTAAACACACAGCATACCCTACCGGCAACCATAACTTCACGTAAGATATTTTCGAAAGTCCAAGTTTTATGATCTGCAGTACGCAGATGAGCGCTTTTGACGTACCCCGTGGTCTGAGAGTGAAACGTTACGTGCCTCTTGGTTACTGAATAAAACTACGTAACCCTTGGTCCCAGAGTGCAAAGTACACGTGGTGGCTTTATTGCCATCGCAAACAGCACACGATACGAGATTTTGTATTTTATTTTAAACAAACTTTATTTCCTTATTCAGCGCACAGAAAAGTTGTGCAAAGGAATGTTGCCGGGATGTTTTCGGGACTTTTTCGATCTGTGTCCGCCATTGCTTGAAATATGTATCACGTTAGCCCTGGGCGGCGCGTGTACCTCGTGTTTAGGATCCCGTATATCGATCTGATTGATGCAGTCCCATTAGCAGTTCTCGGTGTGCAGCCTATTGCTAATACGAAGTGACGGCGTGGAATGAAGCAGTTCTCCTGCTCAGAGTGGCCGCGATACAGGTTAGATACGGTGACGTAACGTGACACAATACTGGGTGACATTCTAGACTTTTTCCTTCATGAGTCACTGTAGACCTGTGTATTTATGTTTGCACCTGAGAGGCGTTTATCACGGGCAGATAAAGTTACGGTTTATTGCCTCGCATGTTCCCGTACTGCAAGCGCTAACCTGTAGTTCGGTAAATGATCTTTTCTGTTGTTTAGGCGAAGACTTTTGGTACATATTTACCAAACCAGTTGGCCTTTTATACCAGAGAACCCTACCCTCGACATTTTATCGCTGTGAGAGCCTCAGATTTCAAATTGTCCACGCATTTATAGTTTATTTAGCCATAACTTCTGGTTCCTTTTCGCCAGCGTCGCCTTCACCAACTGACGAATTGATAGCATGATTGATGAAAGTGGGCTAGAGGAAAGGATGTGGAAGGAATCGTCTGTGGCTTACGTTGAGGTGTAATCCTGTGCATTTGCAAGGAAGAACTGAGGATATCCCCGAAGATCTCGCAGATAAGGTTAGCCGTCACTGTATCGAGATTTGAAACTGAGGCTTACTCGCTAAGCGTAAGGTTCAGTGGTACAGGATATTCAGCGAACATGGGACGCTTAATTAGTTGATCACGAATTAACGACGTTTTAGGACCTTATATTCATCACCCTGTTCACAAATTCCCACCACATCTTCTTCTCCCACTGCACCGTGATTGGTCCAGTGGTTTGATTTATTGTAGTGGGGGGGTCTTTAAGTGTTATCCGCCTGGTCCGAAATTCGCAGCGTTGTACCACTTGAGGGTCTGTCACCTTGCCCACAGAATCCGACATTTTTCCAGAATGGTCTGTAGAGGAGTGTAATTTTAAAGTTTTGTGGGTATGCGTCATCTGTGGTCCCGATCACGTAGTACTGTCCAAATGGTGCTTTACATTAATCAGCAAACTCGTTACGCGCTGTAGAGTTCTCCATGAAAAGCTGTTAGTTCCTCAGCTAGTCAGAACTTCCCCTATTATTATGGAACCCGAAGTTTCATTACCCTATTCACAAAAGATCAGGACTTGTCTGTATCCTGAGCCAGATCAATCCAATCTTCTCCCCCCAACCTGTTTCGTTAACACCCGATTTGATATTGCGCTCCCATCTCCGCCGTTGTCTTCCAAGTGATCTCGTTTCTGCAGGATTCCCCACCAAACCCTGTCTGCACCTCTTCCTCATAGTGCCACATGCCCTGCCCACTTCATTCTTCTGTTGATAATCAGAATAATATTCTGCGAGGAGTACAAACATTGATTTCCATTAAACGTAAGAATATTGCAGGTACACTTTACGTTGTTGCTAATAAGAGCAGTTATTTCCGTTTCTGAGGTCTGATACACTATGGGGGAAGGGGGGGGGGTAACGCGATGACGCATTTGGTTGAGGCACTGCGCTACAAGCCGAAAGGTCGCCGCGGTTTCGATTCCCGACTTTGTCATTGGAATTTTTCATTGACATAATTCTTCCGGCCGCACTATGGCCATGGGGCCGATTCAGCCTTTACAAGAATTGAATACCAGGAATATTTCCTGTGGGGAAAAGGCGGTCGGCGCGTAGGGCTGACAACCTTACCACCTTCATGTGCTGATTATCTTAAAGTCTGTGTGCCTCAACGTCCTGGAACCCTCAGGGCTTGTCCAGGTGTGTATAGGTATTGCTCAACATTTACCCTTTGTATACACTGTATGAACAAAATGCTGTTTTTATGATAATGCTGACGGTACGTACAGTAACCGCTGTTTGTATGATAATGCTGACGGTACGTACAGTAACCGCTGTTTGTATGATAATGCTGACGGTACGTACAGTAACCGCTGTTTTATGATAATGCTGATGGTACGTACAGTAACCCCCGTTTGTATGATAATGCTGGCGGTACGTACAGTAACCCCTGTTTTATGATAATGCTGACGGTACGTACAGTAACCCCTTTTTGTATGCTAATGCTGACGGTACGTACAGTAACCCCTTTTTGTGTGATAATGCTGACGGTACGTACAGTAACCCCTGTTTGTATGATAATGCTGACGGTACGTACAGTAAGGGCTGTATTTTAAGGTTTTAAGCGGCTGGTAGAACCCAAAGATTCGTGTAACCAGTAGTATTGGTCATTGTCTTTGTTACGAATTTTGGGCCTGATTTCCTTCCTCAAAACGGGGCGACTACGCCCATAACGTAAGGCAGTAACCAAGCCGTGCCGATTTGTATGAGTGTTACGTTCGTGAGTTTCGGTTTGTGAACAAGTCGACCGATTTTCACGATGCTTGGTACGGACGTTATGTCGGTTGCATTCGAATGTCATACTTTCTCATTTTCCGACTTGCGTTAATAGCACTGCGGCCACATCAGCTTGTGAAGCTGTAGCGACGGTGACGCGTCTAAGCGCCTGATGTGATGTATGTTGACGGATACTGGGAAAATCTGCAGCGTATGTTACAGCGATGTTTTTGTTGAATGTAAAATTACGGCATGGCGGTCGTGCGAAAATCTTCTTCAGCTTTCGGTTTTAATGGCGGTAAGGAGGGGAGTAGCTCGAAGGGGGGGGGGGTGTGGTGCGACCTCCCCGGCTGGCAGTGTCCAAGAGGCGGCAAAATGAATGTCTTAAAAAATTATTTGCACTCAAAAGATTTTCATTTTTTGAGCCGAATACAAAGACGTGAATGGCATAATAGTTCTCCTTGATGACGGTGCATGTGGCGCTGAAACATGTAGCAGAAATGCAGTAAATATGCTTAAAGAATAAACATAGTGCATTTAGTTGATACAATTGAAAGATGTTTACTGTGTGATGTTATTTATTGTTTTGCAGTGCTAGCCGGTATTTTCCACAATTTACTTCTGGTTCTACCTAATTTACTTCTGGTTCTACCTAGTTTACTTTTGTTTCTACCTAATTTACTTCTGGTTGTACCTATTTGCTTCTTGTTCTACCTATTCTGGTTCTACCTATTTACTTCTGGTTCTACCTAGTTCACTTCTGGTTCTACGTATTTACTTCTGGTTCTACCTTTTTACTTTTGGTTCTGCCTATTTACTTCTGGTTTACAAGGAAGTTGAATTAATTATTGCGTTTTTTTAAGTTTACAACTTGTAGTGGCTTGTACACCTGGCGCTATAAAACGTAACTGCGCCACTGGCGATAAGTAATGGAGCACTGGCGCTGGTCGTGTAAAGTTGCTACAGCGGTTGCTCACGGACATGGCAGCGGTGCCAGACTTTGAAGTTACAGCCCAGGGCTCCCTAACACGCGGCCGGTCCGCCATGTTATGTGACCCCTCACTTATCTTATTGTAATTATAGAATGTGGCTCGGCTCACTGACTATTACTTCTTTATTTTACAGGATTAAAAAAACGCGTTTATCATTACATGTAAAGGCTTAGAGAAGTTTGTCGTCATCACGGTTTTGCAGAACATCACTACGTTTTCCGCGAGAAACGATGGAACGAATGGCTAAGAAAATTCTTACATACCGCGAAAAATTCCTAATATTTCTCGAGGTATCTCGCCGATTTTTGTCCGACAGCTGGCAGTAAAGGTAAAGGTAGAGGTAAAGTTCACCCTAGAACAGGCCGCGAAGGCCCAGAGGGAGAGTAGCTCTACTCTTTCTTTAACCTCGGCGCTGGATGTGGTGGGTGGTAAACGCCACGCCCCGGCCGCTTTACCCCCGAGAAACACCCAGTACTCACTGTATAGGAGGCTGGGCGGGCCCCAGGGCTGGTCTGGACAGGTGCAGAAAATCTCGCCTCTCCCGGGATTCGATCCCCGCAACTTCCAGCCCGTAGCGATTGCCGGCAGCTGGCAATACTGGAGCAGTCTCCTTGCGCTACCGACTGCCTCGTAGCTCTGTGTTCGTTTCCGTTGGTAGGAGTTCCTCTTTGGGGGAAAAAAGGGTGAGAAACACGTGTTTGGGGAGCGAGACTTTTGCTTTCCCCGGAGGGTAAGCCACAGTGTAGGCCAGCAATGTAGAGACGTTTTAAGTCAAGTAATTACATTTTTTAATGAGAAGTGGGAAATATTCGTCATAATGTGTTTAATTTCAAAGAAACGCCCCCCCCCCCCGCGCCCTTGACATAATGGCCACCCACTCCCATGTTCAAGAACTTGAATCCCGTA
>Ga0131853_10008593_pt1 | contig 18634 bp, 12 predicted proteins | sample TergutLab28metaG_FD_92764 | JGI IMG/M metagenome (GOLD analysis project Ga0131853, IMG submission 92764) | Labiotermes labralis P1 segment gut microbial communities from Petit-Saut dam, French Guiana - Lab288 P1 (version 2) (version 2) | ecosystem: Host-associated > Arthropoda: Insects >...
CCATACACTTCTGTCAACAAATTGTAAGTTTCTGTGGCAGATTTTCCAAGTTTTGTGAGGAATTTGATGTTAACACGTTGTTCTACATTAGCACTCAGCATTATTCCGACGAAGCTCAGACACACGATCCGCTTCTAACAATGGTCACGGCCAGACTAACCGATGCGCGTGAATAAACCTTTGTGTGATGGTAGAGGGAAGTCCACGGATCAATGCCCTACCCTCCTCTTTGTCATCGACGTGGTTGGAAATGAGTAATAAAAGCAATCCGATTTCTTTATTGCCACACCTCGTATGTCATGCCATGTGGCACTGCTTCTTCCTTAGCCAGTAGCAAAAGGTCATCTAGATATTGCACAGTGTGAATTACATGTCCTCCAATTCTGAAGAGTCAAAAACGCTTCAAGGGCTTCCTTGGTAAGGTATTCATTGTATTATACAAGTTGAACATATTTTGACAAACAGTATCCTTATCTAACGCCTCTCTCAGTCTCAACACTCCTTGTCTTCCCTAGGTCCAGTCATACTTTAACACTCTGATCCACCTACAGTTTGCTTATCAATTTTCTTTTGTACCAGTCAATACCATTTTCTTTTAGGATCTGCATTAATTTGGTCCAGTTTACACAGTCAAAAGCAAGCACACAATTCTTCATCTACGTCCAAAGTTTATTCTGACATTATTCTCAGCATCTCAATTGCATTCCTAGTTCCTTTTCCTCCTCTAAATCCATACTGATTTTGTCCAAGTAAGTCCTCAATTTTCTTTTCAATCTGTCATCTAAGTATCCTCCCTTCTAGTTTTGATGCATGCGACAAGGCTGACTGTTCAATGGTCACTGTATTTTGTAGCGTTTGGATTATTCTTTAAGGCAATCACTGTAATTTCCTTGGGCCACTCTTCATTTTCATATGTGTAACCTTCACCATATGATATTTTAACTTCCAGGTTTCTGCTGTGGCCAAGGCAATGTTCAATTTAATGCCCACTGTGGGACACATACCTCTTTTGGACAAAAAAAAAAAGTACATTTAATGGGACAGCATTGTTCTGCTCATCCACTAAATCTTAACAGCAACTGTGTCTGGCTCCATTCAGAAGGGTAAAGATCATAAAGGCACCAACAATCATACATACCTTATCAAACACATCTCGTACATTGGCTTCAGATTCTCCAAACCACATTGTGAGCAATTCTGGTCCTTTCACAGAAATAAAGTTTGCTTGACACTCATTGGCTATGGCCTTGGCTAGAAGAGTCTTACCACAACCAGGTGGACCATAGAACAACACACCTCGAGACGGCTGCATACCAAACTTGAGGAACTTATCTGGGTGCTCCACTGGATACTACAAAATATAAAGCCAAACATTAAGCTTTAAGACAATACCATATATGCTCATGTACATTGCGTTAGTAACAAATTGTCATGTAGTAATTCTCAGTTGTACAGCAAATAACACAAAACTAAACACTTTCCATCCTTAATAAGAATTCCTCTGCAATGGCCATGTTCTCGTGCAGGTCTACCATCAGAACCCTTCCATATTATAAATGCATGCCCATCTTGTAGTGTGATCTGCACATACCTTGAATTAGTAGTTATAATTTCTCTTACTTGTTACTTGTATCAATCATGGCTGGAAACTATGTTGTTTTAAAAATGTGAAATCCTTCACAATCAAAAAGTGTGGATGACCACAACATTCCTCACAGCATTTTAGGGGTACTGGATGCCTCTTCTAATGTGCATGGTACAAATATTTTGTAGAAGAGAAGATGTATTTGACCTTGGACCACTGACGGGGGGTTTTTTTTGGGGGGTGGGGTGGGGGGGGGGGGGTTATGTGCATCCAGTCTTCACAGAACATTTTATTTATTATTTTAGTATGCCTAAGTGCAAAAAGTAAAATTTTTGTTATCATTTTTTCATGTTTATGAAACAATTTAATGCTTTGCTGCAGCTGTCATTTTCTGACAATGAACATTTTGTCACTGCAGTCCCTTCAGAAATGTTGGATTGATTCACAGAATTTCTGATGTTAAGCAGGTCATATGTACAGTTGCTTCAGTGCTTTGAAGAGTTCGTGATCCTGGTCAAGTGGATTGTGACTGCTTGTACCAAGCTGGCAAGGCAGAGGAGTTACAACAGCACCGAACTCTGTCAGAGCCTATTAACACTTCACTGTGTCTCTTTATGTAGACTAACAAACTTTCAAATTGGAAACCTGAAAATAACTACTGAACTCAGAGATGCTGAAATGTCTCCACAAGGGAAGCTGCAGCTCAAGAGGCAAGACAGCAGCACTCACCTGCACCAACTCCTGCAGCTCCCGTTTGACATTCTCAAGACCTCCAATGTCATCCCAGGTAACATTCGGCACCTCTACCACTGTCTCCCGCAGAGCACTTGGGCTACTCTTACTCATCGCATACTGCACAATGCATAATTAAAAATTAATAAGTTCAAATGGTAAACAAAGCAAATCAATTCTCAGCTACAAAAACACAGTACCCACCCTAAAGTTGTCCATTGTCACTGCCAAAGAGCTAAGCACCTCTGCATCTATCTGATCATCCTCCAAATCAATCAGATCCATTTTCTCTCTGATTTGCTGCAAAGCAGACTCAGAACATAGAGAAGCCAAGTCAGCACCAACATGGCCATGTGTCTCTGCAGCAATCTGAAATGAGACATTACCACTTAATGCTGTAGTATTTTTCTTCTAGAAGTTACACCCTTTCCTAAATGTGACTTTGAAATTTACTACTTTTATCTTGTGCCTGCCAAAGTCTAAATCATAAGAATATATATACCACAAGAAACCAATTTACATTCCAGAATTTTGTGTTTCTGCAGTTCTACACACTTTTTTGTATGCTCCCAGCCAAACACCCATAAAAACAATGTTTCCTGGATTTTACACTGCCACTCTGATGCTGTTCCCATAAAAATATAAAACCTGGGTTTTACTGTGTATGCGCACCCCTGGGTGTGTGTGAGTGCACAAGAGTTGCCCAGAAAATAATGCCCCATATTTTTTTCCAGTAAATATTTGTACCTAAATCACAACAATTACACACAAGGAAATGTGATGGTTTGACTTCACACCTTATTCATAACACATCTTTTCCTGCTCAGGTAGGTAAGTTCTCACCGTGCATAAGGTAGCCATTAGTCTCAAGCATTTTCACCACGGACAGCATCCTCCATGGCTCCAAACAATGTTGTAGAGTGGATGGGATAACACTGTCCAACCAAATTCTCTGATGACTTCCCAAGTGTTCAAACTTGTGAGGCCTTGCACTGTGATGCTGAGGCAAGATTTCTGCTGGATTCAGGTGAGGATGAACTGGTCTGAATCACTTCCTGATTTCTTGCCAACATCCTGATATATGTCAGAGTTGAATGTCTCTCCTCCTGGCATCACATCCACAAGAATCACTCCTTCAGTCCCACATGACAGTGATCATAGCCTTGCTCACCAACAGTCTTTTGGAATGTTTTCTTTCAGGCAGACTGAGGAAGATGTCATTCCTTGGATTGCCTTTTTGTCTCCAGTTCAAAATGATGGACCCAAATTTCATCTACTGTATGAATCCAGGATAAGCAGCCTCTCCATTGCCTTCAAAATGTGGCAACAACTTGGATAAAAAATGGTTTTCTCTTGGTTCTGTGTTCAGCAGTAAGGCTCCCAAGAAACCATCTCACACACACCTTGGAAATCACAGATAATGTGACCAACACTTCTTTTGCTGACTGGAAGATTGGGTAACATCAGTTGGAATGTGATACGTTGGTGCTTGAAAATTATAACGTAAGAGTATGGCAACATCTCCAAGCTAACAACTGTGACTGGAAAGCTTCAGTGCGGCAAAACACAGAACTCTGGTTTTTTTGTTTCAAAAGCCGTAGCTCTTCTCACCCAGTGACCAATAGTGCATCTGTTGACTGTAATACTTCTATAAACAATGTAAAGATGTTTTTGTATGTTTCTCAGCAATTCTTTTTAGCAAGATGGAACTTTATCATGGCACTTGTTTGTAAAAAATATCACTGACTCAATGACATGCTGCTGCAGTAGTGCTGTCAAAGGTCTTCACAACTTCATACATAAATCCTGAAAACTTCAATCTGTATCACTTAAAATCTCACATTCCTTCCATTGTTACTGGCCAAGAAAACAAATATGGGACATGTCTGGGAAACCTATATACCTTGAACCCTGAACGATGTTATATACAACACGAAGTTTTAGATTAATGACAGTGCAATTCGCACAATGAGAACATGGCTACATGAGCAGGGTAAGGCGTTGTACTTACAAGGAATATACACACTTATTCATCATAGTTACAAGGCCAAACAAGAAGATGGACACTTTGTGGAAAAATAAGGTGTGGAGTCAAAGTATCATTGTTCATAATGTGTAAATGTTATGATGTAGGAAAAAATATTTACTTAGGGATAAACATGTGCCATTATTACTTTCTGGGTGAAGCTCATGAATATGCATGCACATGCACACACACAAACATAAGAGCCACACATGCATGCACACTCACCCATACCCAGGCATGCATGCATGCATATGTGCTCTCTCTCTGGATAAATTCTAAACAAACCACCTTTGGCAAATAATGAATGAGACTTTTCTGACAAATCTAGTGGGTAACGTGCCAGCCCTGTTTGGATGGATATAGACCATGAATATCATTATATCTGTAGGTTGTTTAGATTTTTTGTTGTTGTCACTGTTTTTCTTCTTCAACAAATCAAAACAACAGTGATTCAACCTAACACATCTTTCTATTGACAAAACAAATTATTTTATCACACGATGTGGCTACAAGCTTAGGCCTTAGGTAAAGCCACCATCAAGCCATTTCAAGAAATAACTAGGTGAAATATACAAAGTAATAATGAGTTTAAAATTGATACTAAGACCTCAAATCTTATGTTAATGTTCTAACTGCAGGAATGCAAGGTCCTCATAGTAACAATACACAAAATGCATTATTATGTTGTATATGATGGTTTCGACTGTACATACTGTTTTAGTTTTCATCAAATTCTATTAAATTATGAAATACATAAAATTTCCTCCTCAATTCAAATATGTACATACTGTCAAATCCAAAGCAATATTTGATATTTGTTTACATAACAAATAATCCATATGGCAGCACCAGTATACTACCTCCTACCTTCACTGGTATTTCAGTACTATGGTCAGCAGTTAGCAGACACTTCTGGTTGTCTATGAAGGTAAACAGTTATTTTCAAGATACAAAAAAACATATCTTGTATTAATTAAAAAATGTAACAGTTCAAACATTAGTACATCATTAGACACAATTCACACGATCAACTGCAATCCTCCACTGCACACTGTTATAACAGTCTGACTGAATAGCAACATTCCATACTGCACACCAAGGCAGCTCCACACTCATTTACACCCTACGTGTTAACATTTTAGGTCATGTTAATAGACATCACAGATTTTATTTTTCTTGCATGAAAGATAAAAACCAGGACTCACTGACTGACTGACTAACTAACTAGCTCCATGGAGCAAAGTCATTCTTGAAAAGTTAACAGGTCCTCACCTGGTCAAGAAATTCCCTGCACTCTATAGAATATAAGCTACTGTATGCACTTGTCCCTACTCTGTACCAGATCAATCCAGTCCATGCCCCCCATCCCACTTCTTGAAGAGTCATTTTAATATTATCCTCCCATTTGCACCTGGGTCTTCCAAGTGGCCTCCTTCCTTCAGTCTCCCTACCAAAATCCTGTACACATTTCTCCTCTCCCCATACATGCTACATGCCTCACCATTTGATCCCCAAACAACAACAACAACAACAACAACAACAACAACACTAGATCAGAAAACTCCCATGTTCTGTAGTTTTATCCACTTCCCTGTCACCTTGTTCCTTTAAGGCCCAAATATTTTTCTCAGCATGCTATTCTTGAACACCCTCAGCCTACATTCATCCCTAGACGCGAGCAACCAAGTTTCCCAGCCTCCCAGCCATACAAAACAAAAGACAAGATTATAGTTCCATGTAGATAGCAAACTTGATGACTACATAATGATTATTACAACATTTCAGACCAAAATACAGGGACATTGGATGAACTATCCTCTAATATTTAATCTAGGAAAAAGTCTGAATATGCATTTGAACAGAAATTTTGTATATTTCCTTATTTGACAAGACATGATAAAAAATATAAAACCATCATTATAATCTAAGCCAAGAAGAAAAAGAAGGAGAGGAAGTAAGAGAAGGAGTAGAAGGAGGAGGAGGAGGAGAATAAGGAGAAGGAGAAGGAGAAGAAGAAAAAGGAGGAGGAGAAGGAGAAGAGGAGGAGGAGTAGAGGGAGGAGGAGAAGTAGAAGAGGAGGAGAAGGAGTAGAGGGAGGAGATGGAGAAGAAGAAGAAGTAGTAGAAGAAAAAGAAGAACAACAACAACACTCTACCATGTTAAACACAAATTATTGTTGTTGTTGATTAAGGTGGTGGTGGTGATGATGATGATGATGATGGTGGTGGTGATATACATTTAGCAATGACATACGAATGGAGTATGGCCTAGACAAATGCATCAGAGCAATTGTTAAGCATGTCAAGCTAACTACAAGCCAGAATATCAGTCTAAACAGCCAGATAGTAATCAGGAACATTCAGCTTGATGATCTGGGCATAGCAGAAGGTGAAGGTATTGACAAGCAAATGAAGGATACACTAGTTAAAGTACAAACCATATTTCATGGGTGAAATAACATTGCACATAGCACAAATTGTAAATACTGAACAGCTGCAACACAATATACCTTAGAAAAATGGTTTGTTTCAGGCATATAATTGGAGCATAAAGGTGATAACAAGGATGATGATGATGATGATGATGATGATGATGATAATAATAATGTTTGTGGCTGCTCTGAGGACAATACCTTCATTTAGTTATAACACTGATGTAAGTTATGGGATATTAGTACCATTTTAAACTCACAATTTCTTTGTGCATTTTTTTTGTCCATACATATTTTATGAAACAGCCTGATGATGGCTTAATCTAAGGCAGAAATGTGTAAAACAGAGTAATTTGTTCTAAAAATAAAATTCGTGTTTGACGAAGATCACCACTGTTCTGATTTTTTTGTACTGTAAGCATAATGAGAAGTCCCATACAAAGTTATTTTCTTCTTAATTTCCAATTCTAACCAAACCAAACACATCGTCACTCAAGAGACTGGCATCCAACAATTTTGAGTTGAAACCAAAACCAATAAAAATGCAGCCATAGCTCAGAAATACCACACCTTACAGGGTGATTGAAATTCTGTACACTGTATACAAATGCTGTTTGTTGTCTTCATAACTTAGTATGTATGAGTTATGATGGCAAGAAACAACAAGCAGAAGGGGAGCAGCTACAGATGTGGCCACATGACACTACACCAAGAATAACTTCAGCTTACAACTGGTGCCATAAATGCCTTTAGGGGACAACAAACTACTTCCACAGAGCAGAGTACATTTTATAAGTTACAGGCACTCAACCAGTCAAATTCCCTACATTTTATAGAACCTGAAAGTACACATTACCATGTTCACATGGTAATGTGTACTTTCAGGTTCACAACAGCCTGCCATTTGTGCCTATTCTGAGCCAGATGAATTCAATCCACACCCTTTCATCCTACTGAATTAAGTTCTATTTTGATATTATAATCCCCTTATACTTGCGTCTTCTAAGTGGCCCCTTTCTTCCAAGTTATCCTACCTAAGTTCTATATGCATTTTTCTGCATGGAGAAAAAGTTATACAGAACTTAAGCAGCAACAGCTGACAACCTGCTCTAGGAACTAGGGAACAAAGTATGAATCTGCACAGCATGTACCTGTTCTAGATCTACATCGTCAGCCAATTTCATGTTCTTTGTATGAATTCGAAGAATTTCCAGTCTTCCAGTAGCATCTGGGATACCAATGTCTATTTCACGATCAAAACGTCCAAAGCGCCTGAGTGCACCATCAATTGAGTTGGGCCTGTTTGTTGCTGCCATCACTATAACATGTGAACTCTGCTTCAGGCCATCCATGAGCGTGAGAAGCTGTGAGACAATGCGCCGCTCCACTTCACCATGGGTCTGCAAATGTTTCAAATTGCAATGATTGGTACCTGCCACAAAACTGCAACAATGCATTCAGACAGATGCATTATGAGCATCTTTAATTGGATAGATGGATGGATATATAACACAAACACCAACACAGCAAAGCTTCTGGGACATCAGCATAGCTCAAGAGTCATATTAACAAAAAGTTTTGCAAAACCTTCAAAATGCCTTCTTACAACAGTTCCTTTGTTTTCCTTTATTTGTTTATTTATTTTTATCTTGACAGATACCAACTTTCTGACTCAGATTATGAGGCAATTTTTACAGGTTGATATAGACCCAGACCCAGCATATATGTACACTCCTGCATCATGTGTGCCATGATGGCAGACCTCTTCTGGCAAGTAGCCAACTGAATACTAACCCTTTGTTGCTGAAATTAAAGACCAAAATTGAAATTAGAGGATTACAGTTTTTCACACATACTCGTATATTAAAAAAAAAGGAGTTTTCCTTCTACTCAATGAAATAAAAGTTGGTGGTGTGTTTATGAAGTAAGCCTTCAATGTCGTGTGCATAGCACTGCTCTTCAAAAGCCTGACCTGCTCTACTCACATTCTGTACATTCGTACTCATGCTACTCTGATACAAACATATGTGAAGAAAATTTAATAGGACTTCTTTACATCTGTAGACAAAGAAGACAGCTTTTAGACAGTGGGCAAGAAAATTCACGGAAATGTATTCACTTTTTCTCCCACCTCAAAATGTGGATCAATTAACTTGAAATTTCTAAGTTCAAGCCTTGTTCTGTGCTTCTCAGTTGAATGAATACTAAAATGAATATGACTACCATCACGATGCAGCTGACATCTCAAGCTCTCGCATGGTATCTAACACCACCTCTTGTCAGTAATTTCCATCTTCTTTCATAGATAATATTGCAGTTCACTTGTATTTCAGGCTGCAGTCCCATACAAGCAATGATACTGATATGAGTACATGCCAAGGTTGAAAGTAGGTTTATTTCATGTACTGCACTTCATGCGTGGCTGTGGAGTAAAATAACACTACTATGTTAAGTGGTGGACTCAGAAGCTTTTGGGAGTTTGAGGGCTGTGTGTTGCACTTCATTCCAACACACTCCTCACAGAGTTCCCCACAACTACTTTTCAGGTAACACCAGAAGATCACATATAGCCAACAACTTCATCAAGAACTGTTTTGGATGTTACTTCGGTCTGAAAAATAAGTATGTGGGTACACCAGTGACTACTGCATTGCATAGCCACTTGTTCAAATTATCTTGACACTGGACTCCAGCGCCAGCCATAAGAACTGCATGTACCAAGATACTAATCGCAACAGCATATGGCATCATACTAATCATAAGCAGCAGCTCAAGAGCCCCACTTGGGCCTTGGCTTCTTCGATAGTTTTCCACTATTTTACTCAGCCATTGGCTGTCCTTCTCCAATTACTAACACCAAAATATGCCGGGTCTTCTGTGACACAGTGCCATAAGGATATAGTACACAGTCTATTTCAGTGGGTCCAAGAGGGTTTACTGCAGGTGATGAGGTAACACCATGGATATAAAAACTTGCCTTCCCACTCAAGAGTGTGTGTGTGTGTGTGTATATATAAATAAATATGTAACAGCATTATACATCAACTTATGGCTTCATAAGAACGTTCCATAATTGGAACTGACTTCAGTCAACCTGGGGGTTTCTCAGCATCACAATGGGCCTCAAATATAGCTGTCATTCAGCTCCAAAGGACAAATATTCTTAGGTTACACACATGATGAAGCCTAACATGTAGCCTAGGAGGTTGCTGGGAACCGGAAAGGAAGCCTACCAGAAAGTGGGAGTGCACCCAGTGATATTTGCTTCACACGTACCATTCCAACTCTCACTGTTGAGACTGCTACTGGCAACTAGACGTGGCTGCAAAAACTATGTACTCAAGAAGCAGTATTAGCAACAATTAAGAATTACTGGGTAGCTGAGCATTGCTATATGAATTACCTGTGCGAGAGAATCAAGTGTATCCAGTCAATGCTGGACAGAAATAATTCTGGAAAATAGCACCATCTGTATAAAATTTAAGAAATTATCCCACGTCAATTTTTTCAACATTTAAGAATGGATACTAAAACCTTGATGGAACAAATAAATTTTTTTTAGATCATTTATTTTTCAGTGTTAAACAAGTTACTGTACAGCACAGGCCTTCTCCATCACACATTTATTTCTAACACATAGTGCAGGACTCCCTGGAAAAATGATCAGCTCATCACAAGGCCTCTGCTTGGGACAAGTGCAGGACTCCCTGGAAAAATGATCAGCTCATCACAAGGCCTCTGCTTGGGACAACAAAACATATGAAGACTAGGGACAAACATCCATGCCCGAAGTAGCATTCAAACCAGCAATCTCAACAACCAGGTCGCCAAGACTTTCATCTGAGACTGCACAGCCACAGGGACTGGCATATACATGATTTGCTTTCCTTACTAAAATGACTTAGAGCTTGTATTCACTTTGGATGTGAATTCTATCCACAGGTTAAACATAATGTATCTCCGATCACTGCATGGAATAAATCCTACTAGTTTTCTGTGCATGCGTGACTTCTGAGCGGGTCACTTAAAGTGCTTAAAAAATGAAAGACTTCATTCTTCCAGTGACCAGCAAGCTGGCAAGTGACTGGATCAGTTTTGTTTCGGCTCTGTCTTACACAATCACACTTAAATTATGCTGTTCCATTCTTCCTGCTAGATGTCCATCTAGGCTCCATCTTGCATGTACCCTTATTGTACTGGCACATTTATAAAGGAAATTCACTTACTGCATACAACAAAGCATAAATGAAGAAGACATGTTTTAATGTACCTTCTCACGTTTTGGAGCAATGGCATCCAATTCATCAATGAAGATAATAGCTGGAGCATTTTTATCAGCTTCCTCAAATGCTTTGCGTAGATTACTTTCAGATTCTCCTGCAAGCTTGCTCATAATTTCTGGTCCTAAAATATAAAATGCATGAGCATTATCCTATGACCTGCTTGAATAAGACAGTGGTTTGCAGCCATCATTCTCACAATAAAAATGCACACATATTAATCCAACGTTTGTCTTACCGAGATTACAGATTTCAACATGGCAAATACCTTCCATATCAGACACAACACCTGTTTAGTCGTATTTTATTTTTACATACAAATTTCAATCATCTTATCTCTTTCAAGTCTCCTATGTATGAGATGATCACAATGGAACGCACATTTGCACTTAAAAAGATATCACTCAATAAGCACATGTGCTAGAAGCAAGACATGACTCAGCAGACCCTTGTCTGTCAACAAGTATAGCAGCAGCTCATTTTGTTATCAGTGTGAAACAGCACAACTACACCACATACACTTCAGAAGCATTTTGGATTATCTCCTACAAGTGTTTGGTGTTCCACATTTTTTGGTCCTCCTTCACATTCTCAACAATATGTGGCATACAGCACAATTTAGCCAGCACTTCAGTATTTAGTTTTCTTTAAATACAATACCTGAGGGGGAAATACTTCAAAATTCATCCATACTTTACTGCCTGAAATGAGATCTTAAGAGTGCTTCTGTGGACAGTGCACTGGCATTACCCTGCAGAAGAGCCAATTTGTTTAATCACCATTTATAAGGAAGAAAAATGCTCCTGTTTCATTGGCTACAGCACGTGCAATCAGTGTCTTCCCGGTGCCGGGGGGGCCATACAGCAAAATGCCCCGTGGGGGCTTAACACCAATGGCCTTGAACAAGCTTGGATGTCGCAGAGGTAGTTCCACCATCTCCTTTATTTGAGCAAGTTGTTTTCGGCATCCTCCAATATCATCATATCCAACTGCATTCAGGGCCTCTTCTTCTTCCTACAGAAAATAGTAACATGTATGAAATACAAACACAGCATTTCCGTCACATTTAATTTTTACAGCCAACTAAACATTTTTGTTGCATTTAATTCTAACAGCCAAACTAATCATAAGCAACCCACACTATTACACTGACACCACAGAAGGCAGTACCATGGAATTAACTCTTTCACATTCCCCTGTACTTACTCTATGTCCCTACATTCCCTTGCTGTAATCTGGTCACAGAAATGGTAGAGGAGTAAATCACGTGTCAGCAAGTGTTTTGGGTATACTGACACAGCCAGACAGTGCTGCAGCAGTGAGAAAGGAAGGAGCATTTCATGCTATATTCTCAACATCCATAAGATTTCTTTCTGTGGTCTCAGTATAGTATCTCAAATTAAATTAATTTCTATATTTTTTTGTTAATGTGACATGATGCAGTTTGACAGACAGGATATCAGTGTTTTGGAATAATCTACTGCCCCTATTTTCCACCATTCTTCCAATTGTTGGCACCTATCTTCCACATTACACAGCATCACATCCTAGAAGACAGCAAGCTTTATATTCAGCAATGTGAGAACCTCGAATCCAATTTTGTCTGAAATATTTTTATACAGGGTGAATACTACATAAGATCACAAAAATTGATGTCCCTAAAGTAAAATCTAGCCCTGATTGACTAATAGCATTTGAAAGCATGTTGTAGTTTGGATTTTACTAATTAACTTCATGGTGTAGGGTCTGGCTTTTGCAAGTCAAGAGATACACAAGTGATTTGGTAATTACACGCTCTTAAAAAATAAGGGGGTTCATTACTGTTTTTACATTAGGTCCACCATCAGACCATACTGCTCATCCAACAGTAATCTGTTGTAACTCACCAACACACAATTTTATGGGAGAAAGAAAAAACCTGACCGATGGTCAACAGACAAGCACTTACAGCACGCTACGTTTTTACAAAAAATAAGGATAAGCAATTTCTTTGTAGACATAACATTTTGACAGAAGGTGTGTTTGTCACCTAGATGTCTAGTGATGTGGGAATCTCCGTCTGACAGACTGTGTGTGGTATGGGAAATTGCCATTTCATGAGCAATAACTAAGCCAGCTGCATCCAACTGACACTCACATTCTCCTTCTCCAAGTTACATTTTTATACTGAAGGAGGAATACTGCAGTTGGTAGAGTAACTAGACCAAGGAGTGAATCATCTTGATTAAATTCCCAGCAGAGGCAAGAGATTTCTCTTCTCCAAAAATGTGCAGACTGGCTCTTTGGCCCACCCAGTCCCCTACTCAGTGACTACCTGTGTTTCTTCCCTAGGAGTTAAGGGGCCAGGGTGTGAAGCTGACAGCCATCTACCATCTTCCGCTGAGGTTTAGAATGAATGGGGCTATACCTCCATTCCCCTGAACAGGCCTTCAAAGGGTGTACAAAGACCATTTTTATTTTTACACTTTAATATTATCATCTCATTTATGCTCACTGCACAAACTAATCTCTTCATTTGAAATTTTCTCACCCCACACATGCTTCACTACCCATTAATTTCATCCCTGTTAACTGTTTTAACCTTAATTTAAATTTGCTTCAACAGGGAATTTGAAGAGTGGTTGTAAAAAAAAAAAGTGAAAGAAAAGTAAACTAAACCCACAAGGATGACAAAACAGTATTCCTTGATTACTGTCCTGATACCGATACGCCACCACTACACAGAAAGAAGCTGACATCATACTTGTATTATGTCAGACAGTGATGTACATTTAATACACAGTTGGCTCTACTACTGTCTTCATTATAGTAAAATAAGTAACTCTCAAAAAATGATCACTGTAGACTAAAATTATCAATTGGATAATACCTGCTTCCTGGCTCTTTAAACTTTTTTATTATTGTCATTACCATGGAACACATGGCAGTAGGATCCCTGCAGTCTGAAATAAGGTTTTAATTTTGCTATGTAACTGCACTCCAGGTATAGTCACTCATTATTGCATTTGGCTTTTCACAGATAAAGACAAGGCACACGTGCAAATTATGCCCCTGCCCTTTTAAAAAGGCATCCCTGCACCAGGCAGTTCACACTACATATGTTTAAAGTCTGTGTAGTGTTGCAGGAAGTCTATAAATACTTGCGGCACTCTTATGTACAAAACTGTAGATGTGAACAGAATGGCATAATATATACTGTTTTCAATTATCCATGGTGGCTGTCTATTAAGGGCCTACTTACTTACTAACTTACTTACTCCATGGTGCAGAGTCCTTCTTGAGAAGCTAACTGGTTTGCAGCTAGTCAAGAGATTCCCCACATTTCACAGAACCCGAAGGTTCATTACCAAACTCACAAGCGTCTGCCACCTGTCTCTATCCTGGGCCAGCCCAATCCTGTCCATATACCCACATCCCACCTCCTGGAGATCCATCCTAATATTATCCACCCATCTATGCCTAGATCTCCCCAGTGGTCTCTTTCCCTCTGGTTTCCCCACCAAGACCCTATATACCCCCCTCTCCTCACCCATACATGTCACATGCCCATCCCATCTCATTCTTCTTGATTTTATCACCCGCACAATATTGGTTGAGGAGTAAAAATCATTTAGCTCCTCATTATGCAATCTCCTCCATTCTCCTGTTACCTCGTCCCTCCTAGGTACAAATATTCTCCTCAACACCATGTTCTCAAACACCCTCAGCTTCCTTTCCTCCTGCAATGTCAGCGACCAAGTTTCACTTCCATACAAAACAACAGGCAAAATTATAGTTCTATATACATTGATCTTTAAATTTTTGGATAGCAACCTGGAAGACAAAAGATTCTGCACTGAATGACAGCATGCATTTCCTGACCTCAATCTGCTCTTAATTTCTTCTGGAATAGAATTTTGATTTGTTAAAGTTGTTCCCAAATATTTGAATAAAGGTAGACCAACCTTATACAAAGCTTATACTTTTTGGCATTAGTTATAGGATGATTATGAGATGTGATGAACCAAACATAGTCAAAATCAGTAAATGGGAGCAAGGTAAGGCCACAGGGTTTCCTTACCATGAGATGGGTTAAAATTTAAGTTAAGCAAAATTGCTCAATGTACCTCAACTGGAAGGTCTTATCCTTGTAAATACAATCATGTTTACCAAACATGACAATTTACTGCCAAGGAATAAATGGGGGAGGGGGAAGATTAACTTGAGTTGAACTTTCTTGGCATTGTCTAACAAATTTTTACACATGTTAACACTTTGCTGACCGGATGGTCCTTTAATGAAATACCCCCAGTTCCCACATGTTTTAAATGTTTGAATGTTCAATCCCATTATAGACTCTTACAGTTTGACACTAAAGATTATGCCTCTGAGGCCAGGACTGCAGCAACTGCATGTAGATTGCCGAGTAGTTCTTCACTGAATGGTATTTCTTAAAACAAGACACTCTGTGAAGTGGAACAACACAGAATTTACAAATGTATCTAGTTTCACCTCACTTCTTATGTGCAGTACACACTTTACACTCTCATGCAGGATATTTCCTTTTTCCCTCCCCACCAGCAACAATTTTTTCCAGTTTGTGTATTCTGAAATCCCCCGAGAGTCTGCCTGGCGAGTCCTGTTTAAGCCCCCTTGGCGTTGTTTGCTTCTATGGCAAATGAAGATCATCTGAACTTGACTCACTTCAATTCTGGACTTCTGATATCCAGGACCTTCCTACCTCATGCAGGAAGTTCTTTTACTTTACTTTTTTGTTTGTATTTAGTGTCATGTACACAAAAAAAATGCAATGAAGAGTGCACAGTTCAGTAGATACAATACTACCTTTTTAAAAAATTTTGGTTTTTCTCAGTACTAAGTAATAACTGTGGTAATGGTCTGACCTATATATGCCCTTCATGAATTTATCATACTGGACAACAGTGTCAGGCTTATTTATTTCCATGTTTGCTTTTCTGTTTTTCCTTCCTGTGTTCACAATTGTTGCGTCATGGATCATACTTATCATTCGCACAAGTCTTTTGTCCTTCCGCACTTGGACCGTCACCTTTCCTCGGGAATGCTGACCGACCTTTTTTCAGGGATTTGCTCTCCCATTCTAGGTCACATAGAATGCCTGTTAGTCCTCATAGTGCCATTGACTCACACACCTTTATGTCTAGCAAAGTTTCAGCTAATATGACACTGTTATAAAAATTGTCTTGATAGACGTGATGATTTCTTCCCAAGTTTCTATCCAAAAGTGATAATACTATGTTCTCCAACTTCTTTCCCTCAGCTTAATATATTGCCATGTTACAGATATAACCCTAGACTGCCTCACACACCATTCTCAGTAGTACTCCATAATAATAAACCACTGTCATAAACCTTCAGAGATTCAGTATAGTAGCAACTATTTCAGTTATCTGAACAATGGTAAATCTGTTACAGAGGAATGGAAAATGTTGAAAAGAATTCACACTGGCCACATTACCTCCCGTTTGATTGGATCTCCCTCACAATGGATGACTGTGTCTGGAGCTACAATGCAGTATGGAGATGGGTCTGTCTCAACCACCTTGAACTCAACAGCACGCATGCCACCACGTACAATGAAGGCATCATCCTTGTGAATAGGACGGTAAGCCTCAAGGAAGTATGGCTTCAGATACACTTCAAACAGGTTTCTGCACAAATATGATGAAGGCACACAATGAACAGATGGGAAAAACTGTAGTAACTAAAAGGTGCAACTACTTCATAAATATATTGGTTACATAATGTATGAAATGGATGTTCCCTATATACTTTTTTTATAAATTTACTGCACAGAAAGTATGTACAGCATGTTCAAGTACAAGTTACAAAACTGTTCCCTTAACCAATCTGAACAAATATTTACACAATGACACAAGTGAATATAAATAAGTGTAAATAAAGACAGCGAAAAATTCTTAAAAAAAAAAAAAAAAAAAAAAAAAACACTGCGACACATTTGGTAAGCTAATTATAGAAGTATACGCTTCGGTTGTTTATGTGTATATTTCCTGTATGTTTGTCAAGTTGGCTACAGTACAAGTCCCAATTTGTTGGACTAGGGGGTTGTGGTGTGAGGGGCAGTGAGCAAAAAATTTGACTAAGTCGGCGGATGATAAAGGAGATGGGCTCAATGTTTAAAGTGTAGTGCAGGTGGAAAGCTGGGGTAAGCGTGGGATGATTACCAATGGCTCGGAGACATTTTGACTGGATAACTGGGAGTCTGAGGTAGTTAGAGGAGCATGTGAAGCTCCAGACAGGGACTGTGTAAGTAAGAATGGATCGAATAAATAATTTATAGAGGGTTAACTTGCTGGACTGTGTGAGCATTGAATCTTGGGCAAGGAGGGAAAAAATGTTCCAGAATACACCTGTAGCTCTATTGGTGACAGTGTGCAAGTACCGGGTGAAGAGAAGGGCCGAGGACAAAGGCACAAATGTGTCCTGGATTTGAAAAGGGTCTGGAAGGGGGGAACAGTGCTTGGAAAATAAAATGGTTCCAGTTTTGTGGGCATTTAATCTAAGTTTACAGGTAGTGAAGTATCTGAGTAAGATCAATACTGATTACTGAGTCTGCTGGATATAGTATCAGGCCACCAGGACTGAGATAAAAGGGCAGTGTCAAATGCATGTAAGTTAAGGTGGGTGTGTGGAGGGCGCGGCATGTCAGAAAGATAAAGGGAGAATAATGTAGTTGATAGCACGGCACCCTGAGGAATACAGGAGGGGGTAGGTTTTGGAGTGGTGTAAAGTCATTCAGGTGGACACTAAAGGTATGACCTTCCATGTAGGACTTAAGGAAGAAAAGAATTTAATCTGGCAAGTGAAGTGAAATAAGTTTGAAGAGCAGGCCACTGAGCCATAACGTATCGTAGGCTTTATCAATATCAAGTAAGACCATGCCTGTGTGTTTTTTAACATTAAAGCCATGGGTGATGAAGTTGGCGATATTGACAAGTTGAGAGACTGTTGACTGTTGTTTGCAGAAGCCAAATTGTCCTGAAGGGAGAATGTGATTCTGATGAATAAAAGCATTCAGTCTGTGGGCTACAACTCATTCTAGAAGGTTGCTTACAGTGCTTCACAGACTAATGGGTCTGATTCTCTACATATGAAGGAATGGTATTGAAGAGAAACTGTACAAATCCAGTCTGGCTCACAACCAAGTGCAAAATAAATGATATTATTTCTCTTTTGAGAAATGGACAGTTGTTCAACTCCTCTATACTTCAAGTTGTTTCCAGACTCTTGTTTAGGATGAGGTTACTGTGTCATGAATAAAAACTGAGGACCATGACCTACAAAAATTATTTAAAATGTGATATAACAATTATGAAAGTAATTATTTATGTTTCTTAATTACATCATTCAAATCCTTTTTCTATTACTTTTTGCATGTTTCTAATTTAATATTGCATTCCAGGATTAAAAATTCATCACCTTTGTCTCTTACACATTTTTAGCAGCCACATTGGGGGGGGGGGGGGGGTTGCCCCCCATTTTGGAAAACATTGGATTATAACCACAACACGTGGGCTGGTTTTTTAGTACACCCCTTTCAA
>Ga0131853_10008594_pt1 | contig 18633 bp, 12 predicted proteins | sample TergutLab28metaG_FD_92764 | JGI IMG/M metagenome (GOLD analysis project Ga0131853, IMG submission 92764) | Labiotermes labralis P1 segment gut microbial communities from Petit-Saut dam, French Guiana - Lab288 P1 (version 2) (version 2) | ecosystem: Host-associated > Arthropoda: Insects >...
CATTGCAGTGTGTACAGTGAAAAACTCCTGATGGTGGACAGAGGAACTGTCTGAAACATGCGGAGTTTTATTCCAAAAATAAATTGAGAAATTAGTGCATCTAGTTGGTTTCATTATAAGAATAGATTTGATATATATATATATATATATATATATATATATATGTTTAGAGATGATTGAGTGTGAAAGCTTTCATTCCAGAAATTTAAACTTTACTCTATTTTGTGCATGATAGTAACGGTGAAACATTGGTGTTGTTAGGGTACCCGTGGTGCCATTCTCACAACACATTCCATGGAAGAAGCTGATGCTCTGTGCTCTAGAGTTGGCATCATGGTGAAGGGTGAACTCCGGTAAATACAATGATTGTACTATTCTTCTGAACAAGGAAAACTAGAGTAGACTTTCTAACATCTGCACTTATGACTCCTTTGTACTGAATATCACACTAAAGTACACTCAGTATGTGGATATTACTCTGTGCCTCAAAATTGCTACATGCTTTGACAATGGCTAACTACTGGTAGTAGCAGTGCACATTTCAAGTTAAAATAAAATATTGTAAAACATAAATATTAAAATTAGTAAAGTACATGAAATGTAAATTTTATGTTTGTCATCCCATTATGTTAATTTGCAACTAATAAGGATTTTAATATCATGAAACACAACTAAAATATATTGTTTGCTTTTCTGAGGCAACATGGTTTGAACTGATGCTGTCATCTTCAGGCCATTAATTAAAAACTCATAAAAGCACTGCATACAGTTGTATTTTTTGTTATTAATAACTAGGATCTCAGTTATGGTTAAACCAGTACATGCTTCAGTGTCATATTTTGTGTTATAATGCTGAAAACATAGTCTAGCACATTTAAAATGTTAAAATCGTAACCAGCGAATTTTTATTTGTGGAGGGTTCATGTGTTTTGTTTCTATACCTGGTTTCACAGGAGATTATGTAGTACAGAGTTTTTGGAAATGTGTTTCTTACGTAGTATTCTTGGTATTTGATATGCGGCTATTTTGTTCATATTCCATTTTAAGATTTTTTTGACTGATAGTTGACTAAGGTTGATTTTATGTTATTACGAGGTGGTGGAGGTATTTCACAGTCCTATTGTCCATTGTCACTGCTTGAGAGATACTTGAACAGCGCCAAAGTACACCACCTCATCTCACCTGTATCTGGGTCTGGTCCCTGTCAAAGCTCCAGATTTATCATTTAATTTATTTCATTATCACCATATCACATTTCCACCTCCATCTGTTCTAAACCACCAGCTCCTTCATTGTTTAATAGTTGGCAACCATCATCTTCACTACACTATATTCATTAACACCCCTTTTTAGGGCCACATTAGCACACCAAGGCCTCTCCAACACTTTCCCTGATTACCTTATCACTCTGTACAGCCTTACTTTAACTTCTACCACTATACTCGTATGTTACAAAACATTCTCCTTTCTTGGCTATTCTTGGAGTGCTTTACCCTTGAAAGTAAAGATATCGTTATCCTTCAAAACAGTGGGAACACTCATACAAAAACACAGTGTCACATCTCAGAAGAACTGAAGTTTCAGCAACACCGCTCTGAGTACATAAAATCTAGCATTTTTTTAACATGCAGGTGTATTGGTTCTACTCAGCATCTAAAGAACTTGTATGGGGCTGGCTACACACTGGAGATGAAGGTCAGGGGAGGTGATCGAACCCCAACTACACCATCTTCTGATCGCCACAGTGATCTCAAGGAGTTTGTTGCTGGTTTGTTTCCTGATGCAACCCTGGAAGAGAGTTTTGCAGATAGGTTAATGTTTAGCGTTCCCCAGCATGCTGTCACTTCATTAGCTGAATGCTTTTCACAGCTTGAGATAGGTAATTGTATTAATTATATTATGTAATTTTAACTTCTGGTGTTTAGCTGAAGCCATTACCAATATTGTGGTAAACAATAACTAATGTCTGCAATGTACAACTAAATGGAATGTATGCAACATACTTTTGGCTCAATTACTGAAGCTGAATTTATACATTAGACATAGACTGCAAAACCATAAAGACAAGATTTTGTTTGTGCGATTTTTATGTATGATTTATCTTGGTTACAAATTTTCAGCAAAAACTGAACTGGACATTGAGGAGTACAGCTTTAGCCAGACAACTCTTGAACAGGTGTTCCTAAAATTCGCTCACTATGATGAAGTGAATGGTGACTAAGAGATGAGAGAAATGTTTTGGAATGCTGGTAAGTAAGAAGATGAGTAAAGCATGATGGCACTACAATTTCTATCAAGACTTGCATTCAACAAGAACACTGGTATTCCTTGAAGACAAAAATGCTGTGGAATAAGTTCCACCAACCTTGCTGTGAACAGTGCGGTTATGAATAGTACCATTAAGTTATTTGCCATTGGATTGAAATAAGAATGAATGTGTTTGACAAATATTTTCTTAAGGTACACAAGTGAAAGTGAATTTTGTAACACACCATGGTGAGAGTTTGCGAAGGAAGACTGTTATTTCTCTCTATATTTTCATAATTTGGTTTTGAACACTCACATAGCTGGAATTACCTAGTTGTCATTATGTCATTGAGCCTCTAGGTGGCTTGTTGCTGGTGGAATGAATGAATGGACTGAAGAGATTAAATATGTGTATAACAGAGACAGCCTTTGGAGCTTCAATATATACATGATAATTTTCATTATTTGGCTTACATGGCTAGAGCTGGTGTATTCCATAATGAGTTCATGCTTAGATGGAAAACCTCACATAGATTTCATATGATTCCCAAGCCTAACCTAATATGGCAAAAAGCATGTTGCAAACATGCGAGTGGTGTTGAAATATGTAGAATTAGAGAAATATTCGTGTTTGGAACAAAGTTTCTATGAAACACAGACTGCTTTTAATGACATTCCATTTAACCCTCCCCTATGTTGTCAGAAGGCTTCCAATGTAATAAATTTTAGTATTGTCATCATTGTGTGTTTGTCAATCAATGTCTGTATTTACTGTCAGTATGAACATAACCTTTAGAACATTATACATCCAATTATCATCTGCTACATGTTTCAGCCGTTTATGGCCAGCTTCAGATAGACTTTACATCACATGCGTGGTCAAGAATACTGAGGTGGAGGCCTACCATTCGTGGTTAATATTTTGAAGTACATAAAATTTTATACTGTTATTCCCAATACAGGAGTAATAAAATGTACAATAGTGGTTACAATTTGTTAAAAATTTAAATATAATTATTGTTGAATTTTAGATTAAAAGAGATTTTGTTATAGTAGATTATAGTGTAGTAAAGTATAGGGGATGTAGTTCACATAATGGGTGATGTGTGTCACAGTTCTATTTATTAATATGGTGAGTGTTTCTTTGTGATGTATGGAACAAATTTCCATGTGGCCAGTTCTGTTGGATGTATGTACACATTGTTCCTTGGTTCGGAACACCCTCTGCTGGCGGTGGAGGTTAATGAACTCTATGGCTTTTTTTGCTGTATGTGGGGGTGTTAAACATTTTTCTGTTCCAAAGTAACGGTAAGTAAAGGTTGCGTTTGTTGTGTGCGTGTAACATAACAGATTTGCTTGTGTGCCATTTAGTTGTTATATGTCACATGCTCTCTTCAATTATGTGAACCTCAACCACTGTACCTTACTCTACTCTACTACAACAAAATCTTTTTATCTAAAATTCAACAATCATTTTATTTCATTTTTTAACCAATTTTAACAACTACTTTATATCTTGCTATTCCCTTAGAGGGAATGTGGGCTGGGTAGCTCAGTTGGTTTAGAGACTGACTACGGACTGGACGGTCCGGGATCGAATCCCGGTGGGGACAAAATTTTCCGCCCTTCCAGACCGGCCCTGGGGCCTTTAAAATGGGTACCGGGTCTTTCCCGGGGGTAAAGTGCGGCCGGGGCGTGTTGCTGACCACTCACCCCCCTCTAGTGCCAGAGTCATGGAAGAGTAGAGCTATACCTCTACCCACCCCTTTGGGACACACCGGGTCTGTAACGGGAAAACTGTACCTTTACCTTATAGGGAATAATAGTTTAAAATTTTGTATATTTCAGTACATTAACTCTAAAGGGAAGGCCACCCTTCAGTACTCTTTTCCACGCACGTTGTTGTAAAATCTACCTGATGATTGCCAAAGTGCGCCGAAACGTGTAGTAGATGACAATTGAATGTATAATGTTATGAAATTTGTATTTGCACTGCCAATCAATACAGACATTCCAACAAAATTTTTCTACATGTGTGTCCACCATAGAAAGCCCTCTGTCTTTATGTTAATAATCCACTGCTTGATTATAATCACATGTGGAGAGTTACAGCTACTTTGCTTTTTTTTACTTTCTTTCACAATTTTAGAAGTAGATGATTTAGGTCTCGTGGCATGCGATGCTTTGTCATTGAATGAATGGTTCTTGATGTTTTGAAGGATTGTAAAGCCTTCAGAATTTTGGGAACCGCTCACTTAACAGCACAGTACCAAAAGGCTTGAGTGCTTAACTACACTGCTGTGAGAACCTCAGAATTTTACTAATAGTTCACACATTGTAATAACAGATGGCAGTAGTTGTATGTTTCCGCCCTACTAAACAGTCTCTTGTTTAAAAACGTTTTTGCATAAATTTTATTGTAGCTGGTAGGACTGAGGTGGAATACAACAAGACTGGCAAGGGTCTAGGGAATATAGATAGGATTGCCAATCATATTGTTAATTAGTGTTTAAAGATAATTAAAACCAATAGCAATTAAGGTTTTCCTTCTTTGAGAATGATATCATATGGAGTAATGTACTTACCAGCACAAAGATCTAATACACAAAAGAAAATGCATTACTTTGTGAATGCATATTGCTTTCAGCTAAAATGTTAGCTGTATTGATGAAAATTTCTATACCACATTTTCTCTCCTCGTGTATCTTCAGGTCCTTATGCTGGTAACTGTACAACTGTAGAATATGCCTTAGGTTGGAAAAAGTGGGCTGACAAACAATAAGTGCAATGCATTAGGGGGCTGTGAGTGCTTGTTATGTATCTGAAATTGAACGTGGTGTTCTGGCGACTCGGGATATATCAGCTTTGTCACAGCGTTTTTCCCTATCTGGGGCTCTGCTGTGGCTGGAGTGGAATAATTATTATTTAGAGACAAAATCAACGGTGAAACTTGTCATAGTCTGAATACAAGGGTTTAACCCTTATCCTGCTAACAAGGAGAATATGGTGAGCTCCTAATAATGCCAGCAAATGGCAGGTGGGATTTAATCCAGCGTTTAAAGGGTTAAGGCATGTGTGTGAAGGTTTTACATTGTAATGGATGGAATGTATTTGTTATTGTTATACAACATATTATAATATTTCTTTGTGAGTACATAATATGACTCAATATTTTTATATACCAAAGAAGCCAAGGATAAGAAAAAATAAGAAATTCTCTGAAATATGAAAATTATCTTTCCCACATTATCTAAACGTTTAAGAAGTAGTTAGTGAGTGCATTATTATAAATTTGAAGTCTTGTCATTAGGGATTTGAATATAATCCACTGCCTGTTGTAGGTTTTGTGAAAACTTTGCCTACAGAACTATTGATATGTATGCTGCAATAGCAAGAATGTTGTAGGATGAATCCGTGATCTGTTTTCTGAGCAGCTTAGCAATAACGAAATGCTCCTGATTCTTTGGCAGCAAATTTACTTAAAAACTGCAGTATGCAATGAAGTTGATGGATTGGGAAACTGGGATATGCAGTTCAGAAGATCAAAATTGTGGATGAAAATCTCTCTAATCTAGTTGAATAAAGAGAGACCAACTTGATGTCACTTGCTTTATTATTTCATTATTTACTGCTCAACATGTTTCAGATGTTAATACATCCATCCTCAGGAGCTTGCGATCTATTTGATGAGTTATTACATGGGTTGTATGGCTCTGGTTCGATGTTAATACATCCATCCTGAGGATGGATGTATTAACATCCGAAACATGTTGAGCATTAAATAATGAAATAAAAAGCAAGTGCCATCAAGTTGGTCTCTCTTTATTCAACTATCAAGATGATGCACGGTCCGATAAACATAAGACTCTCTAATCTGTTTCGATATTTTTTCCTATATCACTTTTTTCTTTATATGTTGCCTGTTACCTGTTTTTACTGTATGTGCTCACAGAGTTACAGTTTTTATATCTTTTCTTAATTCTTTAAGTAACAAGAAAATACCTTGGAAGAGTGGAATATATATCTGATCAGAACGTGAAATTGCTATTTTGGTTTCTGAAACATTCGAAGAACAAAGTTTCTACAAAAAAATAATGTAGTCATGTTCATACAGTTATTTTGGATCCAAACTGTATATTTTTGTGTCTAATAGTAAGAACTAGTCAGATATAAGAAAGCTAACATTTTTCTGGCAATACACAACGGTACACAACACTGACAAATTTTTTGTCCAAAATGGCTCTTTAAGTAACTAGGTCATATATAAGATGGTGGGCACATTTGCGGTCCTTGCACTGGTGCTGAAGACTGATGTCTTTAATTGATGCATCTTTCACCATGAACTTCTATATAACAAAGTTCAACATAGTACAGAATATGTTGTGAAGAACAACAGTGAGTTTAATTGCTGGGCTGGGCTGTCATCAGGGACTAGATGTAAGATACAAGGTAGAGATTACTTAAGTTCTACATTAAAATTGTTGCCTTAAGTCAGCTGACCTATTACACAGTATAAATTAAATATAGTCCCAAAATCTACAGATAATGTATGAATATTCCTGGCCTCTAAATGTGTTATTCTATGCCAAATGTAGAATGATTTAGTGGTGTATAAACATTTTTGATTGTAAAGTTGAAGGTTGATTACAGTAACATAATGTGAAATGTTGAAAAATTATGTCATCAGATGTTTAGAATAAAGCATCCCTAAAAACTAATGTCCTGTAGCCTCAGAAGTGGGAGAGTAAGTATTCAGCAGATTCAAGTCTTATTGTTTGTTATGACTTGCTGAGCAGTAAATAGTTGCTGATGATTTTAAACGTATTACACTCTTCCAAAACATCAGTAAGTGTTTACCAGTTGACATAGCATAAAGTCTGATATGACTCAAATCTTCATCAACACCGCTGTGATAACCTTAATTCTCACTGAGTTTTCTATCCGTATTGAACTCTTTTTTACTGAAAATATGACACCAGATGTTGCCACTGTTAAATGAGTTATCATTTCCTGGCTCCAGAAATTTGTTTTGTGGACAGAACATTTACTAAAGTTTTTCATGGCTAATCAGCAGTTACTTTAGATAACTCATGTCAAATGTTGGTACAAACTGTACATATTAGAGGCCACGCACTATTCCTTATACTTCTGTTGGTACAGCTCAGTTGAAACCTGATGGCACACGTTGACGCGCAGTAGGGGACGTGAAGGGGAAACATTGGAGTGGAGTGGGTACCCAGTAGTCTTGCACTCTACCTCCGAACATGGTGTAATCAGCATTACTACCATTACTACCACTGATGCGCACACCTCGGCTGCCAGTAGTCGACTGAACTGACCCCCCCGCCAATTTAAATGGACTCGTCCGTTTCACTGAAAGACTAAATCTGGTTTCTGCGCATTTGCCATCACGTTTCAAATGTGCTCTAATAAGTTTTGCCTTTTTAACACTGGAACACATGTCAGAGTGTCCCTTATTTTGGGTTTAATGTAATTTACTCCATAAAATTATATTTTCTGTAGAAGTAACTGCTGCATAAAGTTTTATTTCTACCAAGCAAATTCAGCAGGTTTTGCTTACTTATCAAATGAGAAATATTTCTTACAAAAATTTGATCAGAATTGTAATCTTTTACAGTTCATTTGCAGAATACTAAACTATATCTTTTGTCTATTTGTGGGTTTTTGGTTAATGACCTGCAAGCATAACTTTACAGCCCAACAGCTCTCAAATACTAATTCATTACATTTAAGTGTGACTGATAACCAAAGACATATTGATAATAATTTATTAATTAGATTCTTTTTGTAAGTAATGTATAAATTGTATATAATTTTTAAACTTTGAGACAAAGGCTTAAATGTGCAGCTTCCCAGCTTTTGCTACCAACAATTCTTTGTCATACTGTTGATGTCAGCAACACTACATTTATAAATGTCTGAGTCAGTTAAACTGTAAGGAAATGGAGAGACCTTGATCAGTGTGTAAACCAGGCCAATCACACAGAAAATGTTGTTCTTGTATATCAGTAATGTGAGAAGCGCACATCAGCAATTTGAAGAATAAAGTCAAATTGTTAGACAGTTTGCAGACAAGCCTAAGCCTGTCATAATGGCAGAAATGATTAATATCTTTATCTATGCAACGGATGTACTAATTCCAGCAGGACTGGAATATATTTTTACTTCAGTAAGTTTGTTCGTGAAGAAAATTGATATAAAGTGAGGGGCTATATATATATCTGTGTGTGTGTGTGTTGCTGAATAATTTTACATTTTTTTTGTCCCACTGTGTTTTTATAGTACCATATTTTACATTTTTTAGTTTGGAAAGAACATGAAAGGCTGAAATCATCAAGTGTAATTTTTATGTGAATATATATATAAAATGTAATGTACATAATACGTAAGCAATGGGGAATGACAATGACAGTGATAATTAAAGTAATGCATGTGTAATGTGAAACTGCATAATCCTTGGTCAAAAAATGGAAGTTGAAACAAAAATATAGAATTTAATCTCGCATAATTTGAAATTTTCATTGAGGGGCTTACTGTGTTTTTCTTCTACTTTTCAAAACAGTTTGTATTGACATTTGGCAGACTTGTACATGTTGGTTTTTAAATGCAGAACGTCGTAAGTTTTCCTTATATAAATGCTGGTCTTGCAGTTAATGTTATGAAAGGGGCAGTACAGTAAGGGATATTTTCACCCAGCACAGCACAGAAACTTTGCTAGCAGTTTTGTGACTGATTTTGACACATCATCTCAGGGAGAAGCACATGCCTTTCTTTTCTTTTCTTTTTTTAAATTTTATTTTCTTCTCTTTCCTTTTCTTTTTTTTTCTTTTTTCCTTTTTTTTTTCTTTCTTTTCCCCCCCAGGAGGAGTAGACTGAATTTCTATGTTTAGATGCAAAAATAATTATGTCTGTACAGACTGTTTTAATTTTGTTGCTAAATGAAAATATTCAATGAATAAAAAAATTACCCCCTATTTTTAAGAAATAAGAGGACATATTTGGAAAGATACATAAAATTCTCTTATCTTTACATACTTGCATTATTTTACAAGATTATTATTAGAAATTTGAAAATATTTAAGCCTTTGGTGTTTTTAATATTCTAAAATATGGAAAATTGAAATTAATATGTTATTACATAATGAAACATGGCATGAACTTGAAGGACTTTTGAAAAGTTTAGGACTACTGATGAAACAATTCTCGTTTGTATGTGCTGTGCCTGTAAATATTTCCGTGCCCACAGTAAACGAAGACTTTTTGACTGAAGTATAATTACAAGGGTTTGTGTAAGTTTTGAAACCTATTGGCTTCAGTATATATTGTACCGTTGTGGAATGTGACACAGTATAGGTTTTGGAAGAATGTGCTGCTGTCCATTGACAGAAGGCAGTTGGGTTGTACAAGCAGGCTGCAAGAAAGATTATTTGCAAGATAAAAGGAAGGGGCAGGCCAATAGGAACACTTACATTGTCCCCGAAAATCAAGGAAATTCGTTTCTTTGAAGTGTTGCTATCTACCCTCAAAGCTGTCATAACCCAAAAGATCACATTTCAAACAGTCTGTTTAATTTGACAGAGGCCATCCCATTGTGTAGTAACAAATTTGTATAATTTATTATATTCTGTCAATACACAACTATATATCAGTACAGTGATATTATATATACACTCAGGTCAGGTCGAAACATGTAGCCATAATGTGACCCGAGTGTATATATAATATCACTGTACTGATATATAGTTGTGTATTGATGGAATTTAATACATTATACAAAGTCTGTTTAATGCTACTTTAAATTTGCATTTTCATTTGTATGATTTGTGGTACTCAATGATAGACTGTGGAAAGTTTTTATTTGAAGACAAACTCAGCAGTTTGATCACCATTACTTTTGTCACTTAAACCAGGGAAGGGTGAAAATATTCAAGATATGATTACTGAGTCCTGACCTAGGGTTGTGTACTTTGATATGTCACCTGTTGATACATGTGTATTATATTCCTGTACAAAATCATTTGCTATAACAGCTAAGGAAGACAGGGTGATATAATATGATTCCTCTTTGGACCATAATGAGTTGTGGAATGTTTGCCGGGTTGAAAATTCAAGTCCGAAATGGTAACTGATATATTATGTGACTCTATGCAGTCATATTATAGTTTTTTACTGAAAATTTAATGCTGTGTGGATGTATAGTCTTATTCTTTAATCTGCTAGTCTTGATTCTCTGGATGGTTGCTTGTTTAAAACTGATACTTGGCACATTGAAATTGTGGTGACTTTTGGTTTGCGCTGATGTTCTAGAGAGGAAACTGTCTATGTGTATGTGAAGAAGGTGTAATTTAATTATAAGGTTGGTTTCAATTTGTATGGTTGATATCCAGTAGTTGGACTGTTTTGTTTGCATTCTTTAACACTGTCTGACTATACAGAGAGAACTGAGGCAGAAATGTTGATGAAGTAGATTTTTTTGATATTATGCAGATCCAGTGCATTTATGGAAATATCTAGGTCCAAACAAACAGATATGCTTAAATATATTTGTAATAGCTATGCCAACAAATGTGGTATTATTTAAATGTGACAGTAATACATTGGAAGTTTCATGAAATATTAAAATGAATATATGATGGCTTTATTCCCACCTTCGGAGGCAGAGAGGAATTCACAGTTATGAAGTATTTTTTTAATTATCAGGAAGCATTTTTTTTTCTTTTCTTCAAACATCTTCACTTTCGTTGTCATGCCACATAGTTGATAATTTTGATCTGAAATCCTTTATTTCTGGATATGTTTGTCTGTTATTTCTTAATAATTAACTTCTATATCCTTAACACCCCCAAAATTGTTGTAAATGGAATGCTAATTTCTCTACAATTTGTTTAGATGGGTCTGAAAAAAAATTGGATTTACATTTAAATTGTACTTGAATATCAGTAATATTTTATTTTTTTGAAATTAACCCAGAGTTTGGTGGAATATAAGTGTGTTAGTGAAATACATGTTTAGTCGTAAAGCATAAGCAGTGACTATGCAAATGGCTGTGTACCAGTAAGTTACCAATGCCTTGTTGTTTTGTGATGATTTAGTATTCATTATGAAGTCAGATGTTTCAAGGTTATGGCAGAATCTTAAACGATCATGACACCAAGGGGACCGGACTGTTTCACTGGGGTTGAATGTTTTGTGGGACTGCTTACTGCCACCTGATTTAAAGGACATCTTTCATATTAATAGGATTAGTAAGATATATTTAAAGTGCATTCTTTAGTGCTGTATTATTTTCATAATACATTGGCTATTGCATGATAGTATTTTAACAAATTAGATATCCTTCTGTGAAAAATTTAGCACTGCTCTAAATTTATATTTTGTGCATTATAATCCTGCAAAGTGACCATGAAATTCAGCTCAAATTTGGGTTTTATCATGACATAACCATATCAAAAACTTCATTTTGTGTCAAAGTATACCATTTATTAAACCAATTAAATACACATTCTACAAAATTAAAAGAGCATCTCCAACATCTTTCGGTACAAGTGTACCATCTTCAGGGAGAACAAAATGCCCGTTTCAAAAACCAGTTGCTACTGACATTAATTTGATTAATGTCAACATTGAAGCAGCTACAGACTAAGTACCTTATAAGTAGCAGATTTCCAATAGCAAGTGGTTTTTAAAACTGGCATTTTTTCTCCCTGAAGATAGTGTGCATGTACCAAAACAGGTTGGAGATGCTGCTATAATATTGTGTTACTTAACACTGTGCATTTAGTTGATGTAATAAACCGTATACTTCAAAATACAAATGCCCAGAATGGACCAATTTAAAATTAAAGAAATTTATTTCATGTGAAATTATATTTTATATGTGTTTTGTGATGACATGGTGATTTGGTGCTGCAAATGTGATCTTTCGAAATAAACTAGGAAAAATAGCCTGTCACCACTGTTGGTCCTTTCATGTATTTCAGTAGATTGTGTTTCATTCGTTCATTCTGTTGGCACGTGCAGAATGCGACGATTCCTTGCCATTCTCAGGAGCTTCTTCCATTCCTCTCTGTTATGTATTTTTTCCTGCCACCCTTCTCCACCAACTATTCTTCCATCCTCCCTCACTTCATCTTGCCATCTATTTCTTGGTCTACCTCTCAATCTTCTTGTTCCCATATTCATACATAATACCCTTTTGGGAATTCTATTTTCTTCCATTCTCTGTACATGCCTAAACCAACATAATCTATTTAACCTTCTTGTCTCTATTATAGTAGGTTATTTAACATGTGCATAAATTTCTTCATTGGTTAATATCCTCCAATTTTCTTTTTCATTGTCTTACACTAGGCCTAAATTTCTTCTATACAATTTCCTTTCAAAAATGTTCAGTTATTTTCTATCTCTCTTTGTTAGTGTCCCAGTTTCTGATGCATATGTTAACTTTTGTCTATTATTGTGTTCTTTAGTCTTAATTTTTGTTTCTTTGATATGTTTTCATTTTTAAAAAAATTTTGTAGCATAAAGTATATGTTTTGTTAGCATTTTGTATTCTTTCTTGCAAGCCTATTTGGTTATTGTTATCTTCATTAGGTATAACTCCTAAATATTTGATATTTTCCACTCTTTCAAATTTGTAATTTTTTGTTTTCAAATGACCTATTTTATTTTTCTTTAAACTGTTTTTCCTTTCCACTATCATATGTTTTGTCTTTTCTTGGTTAATCTGTAGTCTGAACTTTCTGGCAATGTTTTCCATTTCTATAAAAATTTTCTTATTTCTATTAAATTTTTTCCAATTAAGGCAACGTCATCTGCATATGCTAATACATTCAGTTCTTCTTTATCAACCTTTATACCACTAGGAACCATTTTTGTACTTTGTATAACTTTTTCTAATGCTAAATTAGATAATATTGGTGATAAAGGGTCACCCTTTTTCAAGCCTGTTTTATTTACTAGATTGTGTTCAATAGACCTTAATACCAGACAGCACAGACACTTTATTTTATCTGACAAATTGTTTGTCATTGCTGCTGCTACTCCATGCTCACACACACGTGTGTGTGTGTGTTTGTTTGTGTGTGTGCGTGTGTGTGTGTGTGAGTGTGCTTGTGCAGTTGACTGAGCTTTGTTAGAGTGATGAGTGATACTTGTCAGATAAAGTATAATTATAACAGCACTGAAGAAATGCTGCTTGATGATATTATTGTGACATAATCACTGCAGAAAATTGAGTTGTTAAGTTTTCTATGGCAGTGGGTATGAATACATGTAGTTTGGTACATACATTGTGACTGTTGTTGTTTTGCAACCTGCTGCCTCCATCTTCAGTGGTTACAAGACTGTGACAGAATGTTTTTTTCTGAAAAGTTGGTACCTTTCACACTATATAGTATCAACTTGCAGAAGACTGTTAACCTTGATGGTGCACACTTTGTTGCCTGAATAAGGATTAAGAGTTTAATTGCACGCAATTGTGCCATGTGTTAAGATGTACATCACATGCTTTCATTGTTCTTTAGTGTCTTTCATTGACATTTGTGTTACCAGAGTGTTCAGATTTCACCAGTAATCTTTCAGAAACTTATACATATCACGAACGTTCTGCTTACAGTGATGTCCAATTTCAGATTCTTTCAATATGCCCAGTTTTACTGGCATTGTAATAGCCAAAAAAGTTTCGGATGAAGTTTTCGTATTACCACACTGAATCCAAAAACTTATCACGAGTTACAGAACGTGAAAGATAATATGAAACTGTCAAAAACCAAGAGCTTAAAAGTTTGCAATATGATAACGCTGTCACAAAAGAGCATATTCCTTCTGCCAAGTGTGGAAAACTTAACAGCTTGCGTGGGGCAGTGTAGCACTGCTAACGCAGAGTTGCGTTGTGGTGGTGGTAGTGATTGGATGAAATAATTCTGTAGCCTTGAATCATGTAATTTTTTATGTATACTAATAGATATTATTTATATTACATATTTGTTATTTGTGTGTTTAGCGTTTTGGAATGCTTGAATTAAGATTTGTGAGGTGACTGTGGTAACGACTAACATTGCTGGAGTGCTGGATTTTTGCACCAATAGTAATATGAAGTTCTGTTATGACAAAAGAAAGCATTGATTATTTTGAAGCTGGAAAAGGAGATGAACATTAATGAAAAATAGGGCAGTGGTCATATTTGGATAATCATTCAGATATCAATATTTTCATTAATGTTTTAAGCAGCACTGGTATATTTGCTTCTATAATGATGACTGGTGCAGACACTGAAATTACTATTAGCTGAGAATTAGCTGGGAAATAGTGAGCACTTATAAGACTATGGAAATATTCAGCTGTACAAAAAACAAAAACTTCTTTCAGGTGCAAAGCTAATGTTTACTCTGTTGAAACTGAAAGATGAAGTTATAGAAAGATTTCGTGAACTTTGGTACTTTGAATCGTCTGAAATAATAGTTGAAAGTTGTACACACTGTGAACATATAAAATAGTTTTAAACAGTTCTGTGAGTACTGTGTGGACAGTATAGGCTATTAATAGTTAAAAAAAAATAATAAAGGAAGTTTACAAGGAAATAGAAAACGAAGTTACGTGAAACTAGCTAGTTCATCTGCAGCACAAGTTACGATCACTGCATTTAATATTTGACCCAGTTACTAACTTGAATATTGAAAGAAAATGCTTACTGTATCCTATTTACTCCTTTTATTTAGTTATGTTTGCAGTTTTGGGAACTGGCGATGTAATGGAGATTTATTTTTGGTTTAAACATGTAATTAAACATATTACAAGTAATTTTATATAGTCTACATATAAAGTTGTTTGGCAAGGAAAAAGAACAGTGTATAATTGTAATATTTTACAGAACAGACTAAAGGTGCACATTAATGAATCTGTGTCCATTTCTAGTTAGTTTTTAATTTATTAGTGATGGTAATATTAATCTTGGGCCACAGGAATCAATAGTTTGTGAAATATATTCACTTCAGCTTCTTGTGATGTCATTTGCAATTAATTGTTTCAGTAATTCCTGTGGAGCTAATTTTTGTCATGTAGCAGTTTATGATACACATAAAGAGTAACTATGACTGTTAAAGAAGTTATGTCCTATGTATTTAAAGTTTTTTGTCTTCTTATAACGTTAGAGTTTATTTATCTTCTTAAGTTAAAATTGGGAGCTCTTATCTTCTGCTTTTCTCATACCAGTAAACTGTGTGATTGTTGAGGGTGCAAGAATTTGGACCCCATAATATCCATTTGAAATGTAACGCATTAGAGGTAGCTCATTCATGTCTCAGTATTAGAGATTGATCGTCTGAAGAGTAACTATGTTCAGATGTGATGGTCATGATTTGTAAAGTTGAATTTTTATAATAATTATGCCTATCATTTTTTTAAGAATTACATGTTGGTTTCTTGATAATATGATGAAGTAGTTTTATAAGCATGAACTATGTTTTGTTTTTTTTTTTTTTTTCATTTGAGCCCTATTTCCAGTAGAATAACTTGATAACCTATCATCAAACTGTCACACATTGCATTTTTTGTTACACCTGGCATTTTCCATTTATTTTAGTCAGTTTCAAGTGAGTGTTCTGGACCAGCAGCGTATTAGTTGGTTTGTTTTCTTTGTGAAAACTTGTAATTTGATAATCTTGACTCTTACTGAAGGAAAGCTGGAGATACTGACACACTGGCACACTTTTGGTCCCACATGGTTATTATAACTTAAAGAAATATACCAGTTTTCAAATATTTCGTAACAGTTTGAAATATGTACTACAGGGACTGTTAATTTTGAAAATGCTTTTTCTGCAAATAATCTAAACAGTAACAATTAAAATGAAATAGAATCGTTCTTCAGAATCAGTGAATGTGCCTGCTGCCATATGCGAAAAATAAACTATGTCTTAACTGTCTATGAGAAGAAGAAATTATTGTAACCTGTAAGTTCAATTTCTTTTATAGAATGTGCTTTGGAGAAATTTTGAAATGCAGCTTATGGAACACTCTTAGCATGAAGTTTGGTTACACAGGAGCACCAGAAACTGAAATGGGACTGTATAAAATGAGAAGGACAACCATCAGTCACAACTCAACTTGACAGTTTTTTAATTTTGAACCGTACTACATATTTTGGCCTTGCAGAGTATCGTCAAGTACAAGTGTTAATAAGAAGGAAATTATATGAAGGAAATCATGTTTACACACATGACATGTATGAGTAAGAACACAATCTCTATCTTTTAAAAAAATGTGTGAAGTTTAGAAATGTTTTGAATCTAATTTTTGCTAAAACATGGGATAAACCTGTTGTTGAAATATGTAAACAATTATTATAAAACTGATACTCCTTTGAAATATGTGCTATTGGTTTCTTATCCTCCATTTCATAGATGTGAGCATGCTTTCAAATTACATTGGTGATGTTCAATAACATCTTGGATTACTTCAATTAAGCACCAAATATATGTACCCAAATAAGTTTCTTTAGTTTTTTATAACATTTAATGTTAATGTATAAAATTAAAGTTATATTTTTGGAGGTTAATATTCAGCAAAAATGGATTAAGAACATTTTTAAACTCTACATATTTTTGTAAAAGAATGATATCTCAGTCTTACTCATGAATTTGGTTGTGTGTACATTGAGTTCCTCAGTATTGTATAAGTACTAGTACCTGATAACAACAATGTAAGTCTGAAACATTTAGTACAGTTTGAAACGGAATAACTGACATTTTGTGTTCGGATTGATGGTTTTCCTTCCCTTTTTGTACATCATATTACAATGGCATATCCAGACCAAAGTGTAATGGGACTGTACAAAGGCACATTTTTGTAGCTGATTCCAATCCTAAATGTTGTTCATGGGCATATGCACTGTAACTCATTTTCATCATTTTCCTTCCTAATAATGCATAAGTTATAGTAGTTTGTAAGAAATATTTTAAAGTGGAATTTGCCAATCTTTTTGTAAGCTTCCTGAAAGTCCTTCCTCCATGATGAACCTTTTTAACACACTTGGAGTTTCCTTTCCAGTTCATTTGTAGGCAGGACAGCCCAGTTGATGTGGTGAGTAGGGTATGGGCTGAATCTGTGTGGAACTATTGTTTGATTCTTAGCAGAGGCAAGAGTCTTTACTTTTCTGCATAATGTCGAGACTGATGTGGGACCTACTTAATCCTCTGCATAGTGCACACCAGAGACTTATCCCAGGTGTAAAATCGACCAATCACTCTTCTTCTAATGTTCCAATCAATCAATTTATTTCGTTTTCCATCAATCCATTTACAAGGTTTAAACCATAAGGATATAGAAATAGTAAAAAATACATCATTGACTGTAAAATACAGTAAGAGTCAATGTTAAATATTATACATAGAATTACATAATAATGACGAGAAACAAACACATTAGGTAAGTAAGAATCGTAATAAGTAAACTTGATTGAAATACAAAATTGAAATCATTATACAGGAATATATCTAAAACACAATGTTAGAATTACACTTAATCTACTTTAACTTACAAATGTTATAAAACTCTCCCAATGAATAAAATGAGTTCTCACTAAGGAAAGTCTTAAGTATTGATAAAAATTTCATACTGTTATCGGATTCAGCTTTTATATATGAAGGAAGACTATTATATAGCTTTATACACATACAAAATACTGCTGTTTGATACTTCCTTGAATTGGTAGGAGGAATATGAAGATCATGACAGTGTCTAGTTTGTATCTTGTGAATATCTATATTTGTAGAGAACAGATCCTCATTTTTTATAACAAACCTAAGAAGAGAAAAAATATAAAGAGAAGGACGTGGGAGAATCTTAAGATTGATAAACAGTGATCTGCAGGAAACTGCACTGCTACTGCCAGGCATAATTATAATTATTCTCTTCTGTAATCTGAAAACTTGTAGACTGTAGGATGATTGACCCCAAAATATTATGCCATAGGACATTATGGAATGAAAATAAGAAAAATAAATCATTTGTAACATCTATTCGGATACAAAAGGCCTCACTGATCTCTCAGCAAAGCAAGCAGAACACAGCTGAGGAATAATTTTGTCTATATGAGTTGTCCAAGATAAAGTATTATTGATATTTAACCCCAAGAATTTTGTTTCCTTCACTGTGGTGATGAAAGTATTTCCATAATTAATATTTAGATCATTGTAGTTGGAAGCTTTATTAGAGATTGTTTAAAAAATAACCAACACGATGTCACTTGTGGACTATCCTTTATTTTCATGGGTAGTCGTCATTCGTTCTCTACATGTTTCGAGCTTTCGGGAAGCTCGAAACATGTAGAGAACGAATGACGACTACCCATGAAAATAAAGGATA
>Ga0131853_10008595_pt1 | contig 18622 bp, 7 predicted proteins | sample TergutLab28metaG_FD_92764 | JGI IMG/M metagenome (GOLD analysis project Ga0131853, IMG submission 92764) | Labiotermes labralis P1 segment gut microbial communities from Petit-Saut dam, French Guiana - Lab288 P1 (version 2) (version 2) | ecosystem: Host-associated > Arthropoda: Insects >...
AATACTATATACCAGAAAGCTGACTATACAGGAAGAATGATCTCCTGATGATGAGCTTCTAGAAAGCTCGAAACATGTAGAGATTGAATGACGACTACCCATGAAAATAAAGGATAGTCTACAAGTGACATCGTGTTGGTTATTTTAAAGAATCCATCTTAATATTATCCTTCCATCTACACCTGGGTCTCCCAGGCAGTCTCTTTCCCTCAGGTTTCCCAACCAAAACCCTGTATAGGTCTCTCCTCTTCTCCATATGCGCTACATGTCCCACCCATTTCATTCTTCTCAATTTTATCACCCGAACAATATTTGGTGAGGAGTACAAATCATTCAGCTCCTCATTACATAGCTTCCTTCACTCTCCTGTTACCCATTCCTTCCTAGGCCCAAATATTCTCCTCAGTACCCTATTCTCAAACACCCTTAGCCTGCATTCCTCCCTCAATGTCAGTGACCAAGTTTCACACCCACACAATACAACAGGCAGAATTATATTTGTATTTCACACATACATAAATGAAATGCAAGCAGAACCCCTAACATCTGCAGCATGAAAAATGGGTATGATTTTAGTTTGTTATCAGCATTTTAGCGATAACAAGAACAACATAATGATAGATTAGATTTCCTACTTATACTATGCAATGCAATGCCATTCAAACTGATAAAATGTGATTCATCCTTCAATGCTTACAACAAGTCACTGCAGACAAGGATTTATCTATGTGGTGCACGTCATGACTGACAATACATGACAAACAAACCATATCTAAGTACACATAACCTAGTAACAATTACCTGCAATTCTACAAGATACAGATATTTGTTCAGGTCTTCTTGGTATCTTTCCACACTTGTCTTACATAGTTCCAGCTGTTCTTCCTGGGTTTTGAACCTAGGTGGCATTAAACCATGGATACCCAGTTGCTGACGCTCCTGCAGTGTAAATGCAAGACCCTAGAAAACACACACCTGTTTTCAGTCTATCAAGTGCCACAGCTTCACATGTATATATACAAACAATGTAATATTTTAAAATGTATGCAACAGATGCTGGCCTTCCACGGTAAGGAAAACTGAAACGTAATTTCCACAGTCAGAAATTGTGAAAACCCTGGCACAGCCAATGTTGGACATAGTGCAAAGAAGAGTGCATGTAAGGTGTACATTAATCAGTGTGATGGCTTTCAAAAAAATACTATCTGCATGACTAATTCTTATATTATTTTTATATTAAGTTCAAATTCCAAAACAACAGGAATCTGTGCATGACCCAGTTTAACTTTTAAATATTGTATGTTCTCATGTGTGAACAAACATGAAAGAATATCCCCAGAAACTCATTTTATATATACAGACAACAAGGAAATTTAGTGCACTTTTAGGACATGCTGCATAATCTCTTTTATTTTTGATAAAATGCCATTTATTACATAATTTTATCTTATTCTGTTCCAATAATATGTTTTTTTTCACAAACCATTTGATAAAATTTAAATACCAACCCTATCATTGAAAGGTAAACAGGCTGACCAACTATTCGCTTAAAACGTACCTACTTAGACGAACAATTAGCTTGTTACATCAGTCAAGACAGAAATTCCAAAACAGTACCTTGTGAAATCTGTGGGTTCTAAAAATAAATGATTTCAGTACAAATATCGACTGTTCTGGTACAACAGCAAGGACAACAAGTGTGTGGTTTATCTGTTCAATAAATGATCCTATTATCTGAGAAAGTGCCTAACATTTGACATATTATGTGAATTCATAATGAGATATTTTTATAACAAAAACCACTTTTGGCAGCTACAGAACCCACACAGTGGTGCGCAGTTACTAGTGTCTGACTGGCATGACTTTTGACTCGGCTGGGGCTTTGTGGCGTTGTTAATGAAATTAATTTTATGTCAGCCAATAAATTGAACAGACAAATACCTATCAAGGTTTATGGAAAACTATGCAGCTGTAATTTTATACAGTACTGTCAATTTCCAACAAAAGTAATGTAGACACAATCTGGATCAAAAATATTCATATAAATATTACTGATATGATCACAATGATATAATGACCTATCACTTTGGTATACAGATATTCACTGAAACAAGTCTACTTCATAAACAACATATACAATGTAATGCCTTTCTTAAAATGTTTAAATGCTATATGATTGGTAATCTTTTTGTATGTAACAGTGTGTCTTACTATTAGATACTTACTTAATCATGTAAAAACCACACAACAGTATGCACAGACTTAGTGAATAATGCAACCCCACATGACAAAGTTATACGGAAAACAATATTACTGTACTTACTGCATAGTAATTAAAAAGAAATTAACTGACCTTGTTCAGTCTTGGATCTCTGAGGTGATCAATGCCTTGTACCATGGATGGGCAGATTATATCTCCTGTTACCTCATGGTACATTCTATCCTGAGGTATGGAAAGAAACTTGTATAGGGCTCCCAAGGCCGCCTGTCTACTGCTGCAACGGAGCAATCCATTGCAACAGTCTCTGAAAAGGTAGGAGGCTTTCAAAATGAAAATAATAATAAAAAATTAACTCTTCTATGTGGGTTTCAGAAGCTTATTTAACCCACAAATGACATAATAAATCACAGGACATGGAACTTTGTTCTCCTTCATTTAGTCCAAATTTCATTTGAACCAAGCCATACCAAACAAAGTTCATGGCTACTTGGTATCCTCAGTAGGCTATAAAGTTTCGGAGGCTCCCTTTCTTAATGTTATAATGGGCTTCAGCCCACTGCATTACTTAACAAAACTTTCCTACAATTAGTTTAGTAGAGCGTCACGATATTGTAACCACAAAACAGGGATCTGCTATGGGTTAAGAATATTTGAGTGTATGACAATATACGTCCAGAAAATAAACTTCTTTCTTTAATAACTGTGATAGTAACACAATGCACTGGAGTATATTAACGTGGTTCCTTTTAACTTTCACTGTAATAGTAACCCAACACAGTCTGAAATGCATGAAATGTTTTATGTAACAAGCATTAAATTCTAATTTTTTCACTTATATATCACTAATGTCTTCTGGTAAATTAATTTTATTACTTTTCATTATGTATTTGAATACTCCATTCTTGCAAGTAACTACATAAAATACATATTAGCTAGCTTATCCTCTCCAGCAAATCTGTCACTGAAACCGGGTTTTATTTGAGGTTACTAGCAAGTAACCTTTAGCCCACCGGGGTGGGTATTTATATTTTATCGCACCGTAACATAACTATTATTTGAACAGAAAAAGATAAAATTACGAAACAAACGGAATTTTGTGGAAATTAAGATATTAAGCAGCATGTCTTAAAATGCAGTAAATTTCCTTGCTGCGTAAGTCTATAAAATCTATTTTAAGGGTGTTTTTTACACACAGGTCATTTAAAGGTGAATCCATATCATTCTAACGTAACAACTGTTCGTGTGTAACACTAAGGAACTTGTATAAAATCTCGTACAAACTCCTCTAAGCTTTATCCCGGTTATGATATTTTTATCTCCACAACAGCATTTCTTTCGAGGAATGGTTAAAAAAGTATGGTATGCTGAATTCCAACTGGTAACCTTCCAAAGAGGCCAGATGAAATACCGCATAGCTTCGCTCAGTAGCAGTTCTAAGATAATATTATGAAGCCGGAAGACAGACGTGTACAATGGTTTGTACATTTACCACTGCGATATAAAGAAAATATAATTATCTCCTCAAAATATAATATGAAATTAAGTGTCCGTATGTTCATCACTAGAAACATTTTAGGTTATAGGCGTTCCTGTTTTCATTCTAATACACAAGAGTGAAATAAAATACTGGCAACGACCCAACATCTGACGTCTATTGATCGCATAAAGTTCGTACACTATTCACACACTACGTCACTAATGACCTTTACTGCAGAGTAAAACTACAAAATGATTATGTTTACATACTTCAAAGAGGGTATCTCGAACTTACATTACTCCTCTGTGCAGCAGCGAAACCATTCCGCACTGCTGTCCCACGGATAAGCCCAACCAACACTGCCAGGTAGTGTACACAAGCACAGTCTCCTGGAGTTCGCATCTGCCAATTCTGCGCAATGTATTGCGTCGATACATCCGTGGTCGATACAATAATTCCCACATTCCACGATCACTCGATTGTGTGTGAAAACTAAGAATATCTTCAGGTTTCTACCGGATTCATGTGTGTGGCTATGTTTTTGGCGCTCGGGCCAAGCAACCACAATGACCTCTCCAAACACCACTTATAAATCTAAAAAAAAAAAAACGCTCATCTGTACCTTGTCCCTTTGTTTCAATAATTGATGTAATTTTTTATTTAAAATGATCATTTTGGCGCCTCTTGGACTCTCCGCCAAAACCAGCCGCACCACTCCCCCCTCCAAACTGCCTGCTGGAAGACTGGGTTCCAGGTCCTCATTTATGCATGAATGAAATGTATGGTATTTTTTAATGACTGACAGTAGCTCTGACTAGGCTTATATAACTTCAAATTGTAGGAAGGTTAGAGAATAATGAATTGGACAGAATGTTGGAGTGGTTGCAGCAAACTCTAAGAAATTATTGTGACAATTTCCCGGATGGTCAAAAAAAAACCATGGCTTGTATCCCTCAGACATTGGTCATGAATGTCTTTATACAGTTATAGGCACACCTAAGAAGAATTGTATTCTGGAAATTACTTGAGGAAGTGCTTTAGAATTGCAAAAAAGTTATTATTAATTTTCTTCTTTTCTTTTCCGTTTCATAACAGGAAAAAGAGTATTGCCAAGGTCACATTATTTTCATTCCATGAAATGTTACATTGTACTGAAGTATAAGAAAGAATTAATTGCAACTGTATTCTTAAATTAGTGGACACAAATAATCAAATGTTTGGAACACATGTGTCACCAAGACCTAGGCGCCTTCTTGTAGAATCAAAAGTTTCCTGGTAAAAACTATCATGTACAACTGCTGCACATCAATCGCCTTCAGTTACTACCTCAGAGACCCACAGCTGTAATAACTGAGGGTGAGAATGTGCCAATACAGTATGTTCTAATGATTCATAGTGGATTTGTTCATCTCTGGCACACAACCTTGATTGGGATTTTATTAATTTGTCCTTATGTACATATGTCTACACTTTTCTATATATAGAAAACATCACAGACTCAAAAAAAGTTTTTTAGATGCTAATCATCATTGGTGAATAGCTGGTGGAGAAAGGTGGCAGGAAAAAGTACATAACAGAGAGGAATGGAAGAAGCTCCTGAGAACAGCAAGGAATTGTTGCATTCTGCACATGCCAATGGAGTGAATGAATAATCATCATTGGTGAATCTTGACCTCTGTATAAAATTTGCCACTGCTATTCATTTGGCCTATTCATCCATTTATAAACACTGATTTGGAACACTAACAAAACAAGCACTTTATAAAAAGTTCCATTGTATGCAGAGCTTTTAGATGTTACCATTACTGCTGAGCAGGTAGAGATTTCATATACTTTTCTTTTTTATTGGCTGCATAGTGGTCCTTTATGTGGCACAACTTCTTGTCTGATGATTTGCATTGGCTGTTTAAACGTTCAACTTAGGTGCCACCATAATTATTGAAATCTGTCTGGTGGATATTTTGTGCTACTTCCAGTCTCTGTGGGCCCAAAGGAGAGGTTTCTTCCTTATGTTCATTCAAAAACCTGTAAAACCTGCGGTTTCTTGAACTCTATGGTTGCAAAGTATTGGCATACCACCTCAGAAAGGAAGGACTTCTGCAGGAGAAGGATGGCCTTGCATTCCATGGAATCTTGTGGAAGCCTCAAATCTCATGTAGATGAAAACAGTTTAGAAAGTCATGGATCTTCCTTGTAATTTCTTATTTTACCATAAAATGACATAATGAATAGGGCAGGTGAATCTGACAAATACAGACTCAGTGTGGGTTTGTAGTTTTTTTATTATCCCAGATTTTTTAAAAACATTTCACAGTTATTTCCATTTGACCAAGATAGATTCATGATGCATCATAACATGCTGATTGGGCAGTTGGGACAGTAACAGTGTCAGTAATTCCATTCCAGGAAATGTACATTAAGAAAATAGAACTATAACCATTCGCATAATCATTCACTGTACTTACTGAAGAGTGCACCTTGACACAATATCAAGTACTGTGCGACAGGTGGAGATAAGATTACATACTGGCCCACTACAGTCACACATGCAATTAGCACCTGATGCACCATAAAAATGTAACAAACAACTGTGCAACTGACCACTATTGAGTGTCTCCATTGCTGCTCTACAAAAATTATCTAGAAGAGTTCTACAATTAAAGTGGAACTGAATAAATAACAAATGCCACAGCCACTGTCTGTGCCTGCACAACAAAAATCAAAGTATTTTTATCTCAGTAATTAAACAACTTGATGCACAAAATTTTTATTTCAAGCACATGTGCTCGAAACATGTAGAGGCATGAAATAAACTTACTGTAAAACAAAAATTTTGCGCATCAAGTTGGTTAATTATTGAGATAAATATACTTAGATACAAGGTCAGCAAAACGTTAAAAAAAAAAAAATCGAAGTATCATGGAGCCAGTCCCCTGAAATGGCTTCCACTGTGAGTCCACGCTTTCCACATACAAAGCAATGACATAAACTTTCTCTCATTCTGCGGTTAATGAAACTTTGTCTGAATCTAAATTACCTTTCAAAGAATAGACATGGTTACTCCAACCTCTATTATTGCAGATGTTTATAAACTAGCTGTTCTTCTGAAGTTTTTTAAAATAAATTCTGTCCACCTGGTCATCATTCTGATTTTTAAGTTTGAACTCCTTCACTAAATTACTGAGATAAGAAATTAGATTTACTGCCAGAATTAAACATCTTAATTCATATGCCACTGGCATGAACGAAGTATTCAACTCTCAATAAATGAATTTTTGTAGAGTATATTACTGTAGCATTATCATGCTCTGTGAAACAGTGTACGTGTTATGGATCCACATATTTTGTGTAGAGAATTATGTACAAAATGCCAACAGTGCTGCCAATCTGTCTTCATATCATCTCTTGTGCTGTAAATAACAAAGAACATTATTCTATAATTCCTAAAGTCACACGGCGCATTCTTATTAAAAACTGATTGTCCTGTTTATCAGAGTTCTTTTCACCAATGTTTATTTGTAGTTGTAATAACACCTAGACAAACACACTGATGCTCCAATGGGAGATGCAGAGTACTGAACTGTATCACCAATGTATTGCTAGTTTTTCCAAATGCTGACTGACTACTCCTTATCAACGTCTGGTCGTGAAGAGATGCAGTGCTGTACACATCAGAATAACCAGTAAGATGTGTGCAGCTTCACAATCTGTAATATAAAGTCAGATTAATACTGTGACTGATCTGTACCTTGGAAGATCCTTTGAAGTAACACATTTTCTTAAAACTTCTGTGCTACTTTACTCAGGATTTTGTGACCTAAATTAGAAGCTGACATAACAGTTGCAGATTCAGTGATAGATTACGTAGAGTGTTTGTCATTTACTTCAATGTTTCGGCTACCCCATTTAAAAGTCCAGTGCCTATAACAGTTACTTGTTATCTCCTTTGACACAAGCAAGTGTAGATATAGAATGTACCTGAACCCAGGATCCTGAGATTCCATGGATTTTTAACAATGATATAACATCTTCAGATAGGACTGCCAGTTACATGGGCAAAATTTTAACCAGTAGTTTCCATAACATGAAGCAGGTCTGCTATTCACTCTACTATAGCATACAGTCAATTTGGAAAGATTCTGAAGTGGTATGGTTTACTTGAAGTATTACCTTATCACTTATCTAGAATGATTTAGCAAAACCATAAACAGCCACAATCCCTTCTTACATTTGAAACACACAACTCTCACATGCAGTCTCAGATATTTCTCTTGAGCTATTCAGTCACAATGTTTGAGATTTTTTGTTTGTGAATATAATTCTGAAATGAAAGAAAAACAGGATTTTTTTTCACATTCCGCATCCTACAGTTGGAAAGTAAATGGGATCGTAACACTCTGGCTTATTTGTTGTCTAATGACAAACAAAACTCTAAGACTTATGAGAAGAGTGGTCAGACTTCTCTGATAATTTAACTGTATTCTCATACACCTACCTGTCTTATGTGCCATATTTTTCTGGGATGGCTTAGGTGTATATAAATCTACTTCATCCAGAAATTTATATGTAGCATTGAAGCCTGTTCCATCAAGCCGGTCATTGGAGCGGAAAGTGACCCTAAAAAATTTGTGGTCTGACTCAACGTCAAACTCCTTGAGCTGACCACATTTCCGTGTGTACTTGCGATCATGTGTCATGAAATTGGAAAATTCAACGTAGTCACTAGCAGAGATAGCTTCACACCTAGAAAGATACCCAAGAATAAGAGAAAAAAATGGCACAAGAATAACACACATATTAACAGAATTTATAGACTTCACAGACTGGTTAATTAAAAGGAGGGTTTTAAAAATTTTGGACGTAGGCACTGTTGAAATACTGTAGTTGGCTCTTACTTATATAAATATTTTTCTTTCTCTCATACTCTTGCTTGGAAAGACAAAGAACTATCACTTTGGAGTGATTTAAGCATGTATTAACATCCAAAACATGTCAAGCAGTAAATAAGGAAATAATAAAGCAAGTGACATCAAGTTTGTCTCTCTTTATTCAACGGACTAAAAATTTAACAATTCCTGAGGTTTTGTATGTTGCATAACTATGTTATTTTACAGCAATGAAAACATGATATCCGACACACACAAGAAAATCTGGTGAAAAATACTGTCTTTTGGGATGTAACTCCTTCTAGCCTCTCACACAGTCATATTCCAGAAGGCCATGTTCTTCGCAGTCACTGTTATCAGAATTTCAAACCTCACATGAAAATGTGGTTTTATGTCTGACGTTTCTACAGAGGATCTTTGACATGTGCACGAGAATCAGAAATCGTTAGTACCAGACTGTGATAGAAACATGTCTGGGGAAATATCATGTCACTCTAAAAAATCAGGTATACATGTAGCCAAAGCCATAACCACACAGCAAAAGTGTATGTTCACAGAACAACATTTGAATTAATAATTTGTCCTGTGTGTGACTGTTATATAAATGCTGTATTGCAATGACTAGTTAATTAACTTATCCATTGGATTTTTAATAAACGGTTGTGATTTTTTTACTGTTGTTCTCAAATAGCTGCACTTTGATCTTTGCATTATGACTGACAAGTACATACAAGACACGAAATTTCAAACATTCTCACACAGCAAGCCAATAAGTTTTGTATGTAAACAGAAAACTATGTAGTTTAAAAGAAATACACAATGACAGGCTAGAGAAACCATTCTTATTCTGTGGATTACAGAGAAATTTCTTATGAATTTTGAAAATTTTCTCAGAAGCATCTGATAATTTTATAAATGAACATGAACACATAGATGTGTTTCCACACAATTCGAGAATCTGAACCTAACTAGCAAGTTCATCACAAAAAAATAAAATGAAACAATAATCATATAAGAATAAATGTGTAAAACTAGACATCTGTCCAACAGGAAACTAGTCTCTGAGTACTGTTTGCAACGTTTTGTTGTATGTATATATAAGCATATATTTTTGCTAACCTAACAAATTCTCAAAACTTTGAACAACTGGTGGTTACTCGTGCATGGACTTGTAGGTTTAAAAAACATAAGTTTGGCTGAAAAAGTCTGCGAACCGCTGTACTACAGGAATGTCTCACACATTGCAGTACAGCAGTTCACCTAATGTTCCTGTTCACATACAAATACACAAACTGTTTAAGAATTTTCTTATTGCAGTAAATGTTGACATAAAATAAATTTGGCTAATGAATTGAAGAGGGGACCGCAGTAGCACAGTAGTTAAGGTGCTGTGCTACAAATCGGAAGGTCACTGGTTCGATTCCAAATGGTGTCACTGGAATTTCTCATTGACATAATCCTTCCTATCGCACTATGGCCCTGAGGTCAACTCAGCCTCTAACAGAAATAAGTACCAGGAGTATTTCCTGGGGGTAAAAGCGGCTGGTGCATAAGGCTGACAACCTTACCACCATCCTGGCCCATTGTCACGCAGTCTGGGTACCTTAACTTCCTGGAACCCTCTGGTCACCTCCGGCCTGTAATGGGACTGATTTACATTTGTAATGAACTGAAGATGAGTTAATCAGACTGGTTTGCAATCAAAGACACACATTGTATTTGACTACTTGAACATGGGGGTAAAGGGGTTGAATCCCATTTTTGGTCTAGAGTTTTTCTTTGTCATGTGTAAGTATGTAAATGCCTGTGCCTCTGTGCAAGCAGAAATGTCAAATATCTAGTGGAGTTATGGATTCAGAATTCACTATGAACAGCAACAAGTCACAGGACCTGGCCTGTTAAGGCATGGAGAAAATATATTGATATTATTTTGGGAACAGATGTAAAGTATTTATCACTTTGGCCAAGACAAGATGTAATAATATCAAAAGAACTAACATCAGTAAAATAAGGAACTGAAAAATTCATGATTACAGTTACAACAATCAGAATAATGACAATCATAATAAACAATTATAGTAGCGATGATAAATATAATGTAATGATGAAGAAAAGAAGGAGGAGGAACAGCAAGAAAATAGCGACAAAAACTAATAGTAGCAGGTAAAACTGATAATGGTGATGATGGAGAACTGACATTGCATATCCCAATGTAAAAGTCTTTCATCAGAAGAATGTATTGGAGTAAAGATAGTTCATGCAGAAATAGCAAATGAATATAAATACATTGCTGCAAAAAAAAAAAAAAGTGGGTGGAGGGGAGACATGAAACTAGTGTTGAGTTATAATTTTGGCAACCTTTATTTGAACACACACCAATTCACAGCTTTCAAACTTAAATTACTACAATAATATCAGTTGTTCATTCATGGCCAAAATTACCACCGAAAGCACCTATATGAATTTCAAATCCAGTCTTAGAAAGCATAAGTCAGTGGGTACAGAGTCATTAATAAACTACAGAATGTTATGCTGTGGAAAATAAATCTCATTACTCACGGTAAGACCCCTTCTACATCAAAGTAGTTGAAATGTAGATGAACTTTCTCATTTTTGCTGCCGTGAAAGAAGTAATGGCACTCGGTATCACGAGGATAGAAGCCAGGAAAGTTGGGACTGGCAAATGTACCATTGCGAGTTTCATTACTCTTGAACCCAAATGCACATGGGTAGTCTGGACGTTGGTGACCTGAAGTTATCCCAAAGTCTGCAACACAAACCGTAATTTACCAGTTTATATCAACAGGTTATTGTTCCACTAGAATAGCAGATTCAGACTAATAAAACTTCAACACAGGAATTACAAATTACTGCTTCATGAAATGGGCTTAATTGCAGGAATATGGCTTCTCCAAGTAAGTGTCTGAAGTAACTAACAAGCTGCGTTATTCTATATTTACAATTACTTCAATCTGTCCTATATAACCTTACTAGCAGCAACAGTGATCAATTCTGAGATATGATCTGTGCCACTGGGTAAATGGTTTCTGAAATTTTGAAAGAACATAGTGCCTTCATCTTCAATGGTCTAGATATGTTCTTGGAATTCTAGAACTCTGAAGATGAAGGCACTATATTCCTTTAAAATTTTGTAAACCAACTACAGTAACAAGTTTTAAACACACAAAAATCTCATTTTAACATTTTAATAACCTGTACTTTTATGCACAACTTAAACACTAGTTAAACACAAAAATAAAATGCTGATGACAGACAACATGGAATGTGAAATTACTTATTCTTGCATCAGAATCTCTTGTAACAACCTAGGCTTATTTCACTTATTGGGAATAAAATCCATAACACTGAATAAATGTACAAGAATAAGTTACCATATATGACATGAGGGCAATTACCAGCACTTAGAATGGAGCAAAATTTTCCAGGTTAATATTCTGGATATTTGTAGAGCAAGTTCAAAATTTGTCACATTCTGCTGCCAAAGAGGGTACCAGTACCCATGGCCTGCAGCCCATTATATAAAGCTATTTCATAAAACTAATCACAGAAACTGCTCTTCCTTCATACCATAATACACTCACTTTCTGTGAAACTGTAGGTGGCTTTAAATCCTCTGGAATATCTCGAGGAATATATCCCTCTGAACTCCAACATAAGTCTTGGGCCATTTGACATAAGAGGCTTAGGCACAGTGCTGCCACAGAAACTATCAATCTTTTCCATTCGACCATCAATATGCACATTTGCGACTAAGGAGTCAATACTTTCACACCTGAAAACATAAAAACAAGACATCTGATGAAGTTATTATTTGCTGTGGGAAGTATGAGTTGTGTCTCTCTCGTTTATGCACCACACAAACACAGATGTGTTAACATGAATAAGTGAGACATTGCTAATGGTTGTCATTAAGAACTAGGAGAGTGATATGAATGCATGTAGATTAGGTCGAATTTTAAAGGAGCTCAGCCACATTCATTTGGACAGCAGTGTCAGAAATGAAGGTGCTAAAAGATTCAATTTTCTTCTCTCCCAGTCAATATTTCATTCACTTACACATAAACACATATAAACTTCTGCCACTGGACTGTCAGCAGAGATAACATAATAAATAAATAAATGTACAAATAAACAAACAAATAAATACATGAGTAAATTAAAGAATGATTGAATGAATACATGAAAAAAATAAATAGGCAAGCAATTATGCAATCAAATAAATAAATAAGGAAACAAATATGGAGACCCTTTAAGCAAGCTGTGTAAAACACATTTTTCTGTACAACTGCATTTTTCTGCTTTTCTGTGATGTGGCCGTCACCACTTACTATATGCCCTTTTCTTCTCTCCTTTTACATTCGTACTGTGCTGCCATTTGGATCCTTGACTGGAAACTAGACACTGGAGAGTGAAATTTTAAAATGAAAATTGGTTAAGAATGAATAAATAAACAGGTTAGCTTACAGGAAAATATTAAGGTGCATTAATAGATCAGATAAGAAGTTTAGGCAGATATTTAGACTAAATTAAGCATAAATGGTTTAACAGAATAAAAGTAAATGTCAATATAATATCATAAGTAGAAAATAGTGATGGACTACCACAATGACAACCCTGTGTTTATCGGAAGGTAGACCCAAGCATTGTAAGGACTGACCTAGGATAAATCATAACTATTATTATTTATTTGGATTCTTTGCAGTTGACAGACTATCGTAACAAAAGCAACCAACCAACGGAAGGGAGGAAAGCAAGGAGGTAAGAAGCAAGTAAAGAAGGGCAGGTGGAATGAAGGGATGGAAGGAGTGAGCAATGAAGGAAGGAAGAAAGGGGGAAAAGATATGTTGGGAAGGGGAGGAGGAGGGAGGAAATAAATAAATACATAAATAAATACATAAATAAATAAAAACAGCCTTGAAAACATTAATAATTTTTACTGCTATGCAGAACATTCTGCCATTCCCATAAATGCACTTTAGTAACTGCAGCAGCGAAATCTAGAACAGTTCTTGCTATCAGAGAATCAATTTTGTGATGCTGACTCCAGTGAAATGCATTATGAAGCTGTCAGAAATCTTAGCTCTACCAGAACTGTAAGACTTACTCTTTTGGGTTATCTGAGGGGTGATAAAGGTTGAAGTCGCTGAAAACTATCTGAACTCGCTCTTTGCCACGACCCTGGAAGTCGTATCGACAATAGCTGCGAGGCGGATATGAGCTGGGGAATAAAGGTGACGATATGGACCCGTTCTTGGCCGTGTCGCTGTTCAGCACCACATCACAACTGGATGCTGAAACACAAGCCAAGTTTGCAGGCTTTCGACTTCCATAAGACCAATTAAGTGGAAGGAGTACAGCACTGTACAACAATGACAATAAAAATTAATCCATTGCAGATGTTCAAACCAAGTTTACCCCCAAGCCTACGCACCAGTACGTGCAGTTATACAGGTAGAGTGCGTTTGAAATGTGATGGCACATGCGCAGAAACCAGATTTCGTCTTTCGGCGAAACGGACGAGTCCATTTAAATCGGCGGGGGTCAATTCAGTCGACTACTGGCAGCCGAGGTGTGCGCATCAACGGTAGTAATGGTAGTAATGCTGGATAGACCATGTTCCGAGGTAGTGTGAAGAATACTGGCTACCCACTCCATTCGCCAATTTCCCCTTCACTTCCCCTCCTTGCGTCACCATGTGCCATCACATTTCAGCTGGACTCTTAACATGGCGATAGAGACGAATGCAATCGAAACCTTGGCGTTAGAAGAAGATGGGTGGCCGGCTCCACGCTCTGGCCATTTCAGCACGGTGCTATTTGTATTGGCCTTCTGATAGGTCCATTCCGCATCGTATGCTGTATAAAACGTACATACCTGCGAGTTGGTGGAGGGCACGATTCGTATCAGGCGAAATACGAGGGGCAATGAATAAAAGGGAGAGCGCATATTCACTAGGAATGGTTCGCGACAGACATCCAGGTTTGTGCAGCGTTAATTCGTCATTTTGATTTACGTTGTATTCGGGCAGCCTGGAGAAAGCATGGAAACTTAATGCGCTACAGGTTCAGCTAGGGACCCCATTCAATAAAAAACATGGAACTGAGATCGGTTGTCCACTGTGCAATAACCTTAGAGACTTTTCCAAAAATAACGACGTTCGTGGCCACATTTCTTGGCCACCCCGTTTGTCCGATCTGTCGGCTTATGATTTCTTTTTATGGGGCTATTTGAAAAGAAGAGTGTTCCAGACAAGTTCGGCAGACTTATAGAATCTAAATCTACGAATTTCTGAAGAAAGAAATGCAATCTCGCCTGTCACTTTCGCGTAAATGGAACGATTTATGGCCCGAGGGTATCAGTGCATCCAATCTTGATGGACGATACCTGGCGCATATTGTAACTTCGTTGTAATGTTCCTCAATAACGGTAAACAATTGTCTTTCAATTCACATTATTGAGAATAAATTTTAATGAACTGTGGAAGACGGGTTTATCTTTAACAATGCTGAATACACGCCGTCCCTCCATCCCCCTTGTATGGGGTGTCCCAATAAGAGCGCAAGATTTAATTTTGTAATAAATTTTTCACCATAATAACGCGTTGTTCCTTAGTGACTACTAATCGCAAAAATGACAAATGACAGATGTTAAAGTTTCAGTCCCGCCAACCTAACAGAACGACAATGGCGCGCACTTTAAATCTTGCGCTCTTGTTGGGACAACCTATGGAACGTCATCAAGATTCGATCTTAAATTAAAGTTGTATTGGTGCCATCAGAAATTTAAGGTCAGTACCAGACACCTCGTAACACCATTAGGGTTTTGTTTCGAATAACTAAATAACATCCAAATTGTATATACCACGTCTAACAACCCCATAAAGATGTATTAATAAGCCAAATCTCCGGAACTGTCTTTTGGAAACGGGAAGCGAAAAGTAGTTACAAATTTTCCACATTTACCGATCCTGCACTTCAATGGAGGCTCGTTACATACCTCATAGGCGTGTATCTTGTTTCGTCGCTGATGAGTGAGAGAGAGAGAGAGCTCACCCACAGGCAATTCCGAAGAAAATTCGATTTTGCCTTTGCTTTCAGTGATACAGAGTAATTTGCCTGCATTCTCTATTGGCAGTCTCACACGGTGAAACATCAGTGACAGGCACAGAACAGAAGCTACTATATCACCGCTGAAGTGTCAGATACGGATATCTGCACGAAAATATCTACTGGCGATAAGCAATGACAGCCTGAGTGACATGAAAGGAAGAAATACAGAAATTGAGCACAAGTCTTCTGGGACGCAACGCAGTGTCGTTTGATTATTTAAAAATATATATATATATATATATATATATATATATATATATATAAGGTAAACTCTTCCAGTTACAGGCCTGGTGTGGCCCAGAGGGTGGGTAGAGGTATAGCTCTACTCTTCCATGACCGCGGCACTAGAAGGGGGTGAGTGGTCAGCAGCACGCCACTGCCGCACTTTACCCCCGGGAAAGACCCGGTACCCATTTTACAGGAGGCTAGGTGGGCCCCAGGGCCGGTCTAGACGGGCTGAAAATCTCGTCCCCACCGGGATTGGATCCCGGACCGTCCAGCCCGTAGTCAGTCGCTATACCGACTGAGCTACCCGGCCCACTTATACACACACACACACACACACACACACACACACACACACACATATATATATATATATATATATACATGACCTGACTTAACTATTCCATGTTAGCACCCTTTCAACACGTCAGGCCTATTTTTTAATCAGCACATTCACAAAGGAATCCCCTCCAGTCTCTAAGTCGTTCAAAATGTCTACTTAACATTTTTCTGGGGGAAGAAGGTAAGGCTACTGTCTATTAGGTTATATCCTATTTCGTCGATTCTGTACCATTGAGTGTGTCTGAGTCCTGGCACATAATTACTGGAGTCCGGACCCGTACGTACGTGGTTGTTTGAGTCCCGGTGCGTACGTATTTGAATTCTGGCACGTAAGTTTTGAGGTCTAGGCACGCAAGTACTTATTTTCTGAGTCCTGGCACGTACGTATTTGGATCTCGGCACGTAGGCACAACATAGACAATATCAGTAAATACTGCAAACAAGTAAACACTACTGCATATCTATGTCATCAAGGGTAAATACAAGACAATGAGAAACATACATATTCCATTGATATTATGTAATTAATTTACTTCATAGATAAATATTTTTCTAATAATCTGAAATACTCTTTCGCATATCGGCAACATAATTTCTGCCTGGGGAGGTGTGGCGTTCCGCAATAAATTATGGGGTTTTAATGTCATTAAAAATCGAAGACGTCTTTAATCAGCTATGGAATGAATTTAACACTAGTGTCGTAGCTGAAGCTGTTACGTACTTCTGCTTACCAGAATGCTTGCGGATGTGCCACTAGGTCAAATTCGGGAAATATTTCTATACCAAATTTGAAATAATGAGGCATTATTTTATCCGACATCTCGCAACACGCTTCACTCAGACCGTTCTGCACGACGGCGGGTAGTGCAGCACTCGCCGCTGTTCCAATCTGCCCTTAGCCGGGGTCCATGCGTTTTAGTTCAGTGTACTGCTGAAAATAATACGTTTTAAGCACCATATTTAAATAATGTCCTACGAGTACTTTCCTCCGTCTCGCATACACGCGACACAGCCCAAAGAACATGCTGTGTATTGTACGAGGGCTGTCCGGAAAGTGTCCGCCCATATTGAATATCTCGAGAACTGGTCGCGTGGTCTTGATGTAACTTGGCAGCCAGTCAGAGGAGACCTTACTGTACATCGTGAACAGTCACTCTCCTGTGGGGCTGGTCAGTCGGCAGTGAGACGCCGTTGACTGTGCTTGTGTACTGTGTGGCCGTCATATTCACAATGACCGACCAAACAGATCAGCTTCATCACGACAATATGCCTGTCCATTCTACAGCTCTCGTGCAGACATTTTTGCAAAACATCACATGACCCAAGTCTGTCAGCCCCCCTGCAGCCCAGATTTGGCTCCCTGCGACTTGTGGCTATTCCCAAAGCTAAAATCGCTGTTGAAAGGGAGTAGATTTGTGAATGCGATGGTCACACAGTACACAAGCTCAGTCAACGATGTCTCACTGTCGAGTGACTGGCCCTACGGGATAGTGACTGTTCATGGATGCATAGTAAGGTCTCCTATGACTGGCTGCCAAGTTACATCCAGGCCAACCGAATTGTTCTCGAGATATTCAAAATGGTCGGATACTTTCCGGACAGCCCTCGTACATAGATTTTCTGTTGATTTTATATGTTAAGCGAACAGGCAGGAAGTGACTAGTGACAGTTAGTTACCGACGTTTCGATACAACCGAAGGGTCAAGAAGGCCAACTGTTTGACTCTTGCAAATGGGCTCAATTAAGTTGTCCCGCAACGCCGGTAGCTGAGTACCTATTAACACCGTGTAACACTGCTGAAGAGTGAAGATCTCTATATATTCACTTTATTATATATATTTCAGTTGTGGGAAGCCATTCAGCCCCGCAGGAAGTGAAAGTTACACAGGGACAGAAGCCCGTTCACTACTGCACGAAGAAGCCGGCAACCGCCTCACAGAAAAACTAACTAGACAAGACGCAACCGATCCAAAACAGAAAGCAGTAACAGACTACAAAGAACAAGTGGACAGACCCCCCCTCCCCCACCCACCGGAAAACTAAAAACAGGAGAACCAATACAACCACAACGGACATATCAACCAGGAGCCCAATCAGTGAACAATGGTTCCAGGAAATAGCACGCTAACACACGTCACATACTTGACCCCATTATAGGTACAATAGTGTAATAGATATGTCACGTGACATACACGGTACGAATCACAACACACATTGTGAGCCATCTGGGATCCCAAATGCGCACAGCCACATTGTAAAGAACTTCATGGTTCTTAGCTTAGCCTGACGATGACTTTTTAAGTCGAAACATGTCGCTTTAACCTACGCTTTTATTATATAG
>Ga0131853_10008597_pt1 | contig 18620 bp, 15 predicted proteins | sample TergutLab28metaG_FD_92764 | JGI IMG/M metagenome (GOLD analysis project Ga0131853, IMG submission 92764) | Labiotermes labralis P1 segment gut microbial communities from Petit-Saut dam, French Guiana - Lab288 P1 (version 2) (version 2) | ecosystem: Host-associated > Arthropoda: Insects >...
CGCCGCAAATGGAAGCATGTTCCCGATGCCTGTAAAACTTCTAATCGCAAACGGCCTTATGCTTTGCTTAGGGTGTTTGATTGTTAATTGTACGCACATGGGGCGCTGTCCATTAGTTGCTTTGTGTTCATGGTGTATCCTCCCTTTTTACTTCCGGCTATTGGTAGCCTGTATTTTAGGTATTGTAACATATTTTACCGAAGATATATGGTTTGGCCATTTAAATCAATTGAAAGCACTGTGTCAATGTCAATGTCCAGCAATGTAAACTTCTGCGTATTTCCATCACTAATAAATGCAATATATATTTTCCCATCTTCAGCTCTAAAACCTAATTCATCTAAGTTGGACCTTATCCATGGGAAGCGCAGCTGAATTGGGCCATCAGAAGTATTCAAGGTTGCGTTGGAGCCGTAACTTTGCCAGCTATGGGAACGCAAATATTCCTCGGCCCAATCCCAGCAGTTGTAAGTCCCTTCAAAAATAATACCCCAGTTGTGTACCCTGGCCACTGTAAATATAGCACCATCCCCAACAGGGATGTAAAGCCCCTGGGCAACAAGATATGGATGGTCACCTTCGGTTATATCAATAACCATAGACCAATCCACCATTACTTGGTCATACACGCTAAAAATACCTGCAAGGCGGTATTCCTCAAGCCGGGATACATCCACTGGGAAGCGGTACTCTACATAGTTGACCCCGCCAATACCTGCCATTTGCCACGCATACATAGCCCTGAACGGAAGCCCCTGGATAATTGCCCCATTTTCATCCAGGATAAACTCTGTTCTTTCTGTGGGGAAAACATTGCGCTCATAACCAGCATATTCCCTATGCAAAAACAACTCGGTACGGTTAAGAATACTGGCAAACTGCCCTTCACTTGGGACCGGCATAGGCTTATACTGGCGCAGTACACGCAATGTGCCATCTACAACCCCTACACTGGAAATACTGCTTCTAATACGGCTGTCCATATCTATTTCATAGTTTGTTTGCCCAGGCGCAATAATATATGTGCCTTCTTGCCACGAAATATCTGCAAAGGAAGGCATATTGCCCAACCTGTCCATACTGCGCCAACCCAGAAGGGGGGAGCGTGCATCACTTATATAGTGAGTGTTATTGTCAGGATTAAAACCCGTGTTGTAGACCGCTGTTATAAACAGTGATTCAGGTTCTTGCTGCAGCGCGGAAATGTCAATCCCTAATGGGCCACCCCAGCGTAAGCGGTTTAAGATTTCGCAGTTCCACCAAAAATAGTTGGCCCCGCCATAGTGTATCTGGTGGATGGTTACGGTTATATTCTCCAACTCACCTGCTGAGGAAAACCAATTTCTGCTGTGTAAAGTAATAACCCCACCTTCGGAGCGGTCTATTATCTGGGGATTTGTGAACGCAATGCTTTCTTCCCCATTGCGGCCGACAGAGGATTCTACAACTATTTCCCCATGCAACCGGCTGGCAAGCAAGTCTTCTATTTTTATATAGACATCCACCACGTTGTAGCCAAGGCCTATGGCAACTACTTTAATTTTCATACCATTTTCTGTATAAAACACTTCGCTAGTATTTTCACCCCCTACTGGGATTAGCCTTGCGGCATTATCTTCCCCCACTATTTGCCCAAGGCGCTCAAAACTGCCTACAGCACTTGCTACAGCCACAACACTTGTTGTAAGCACTATAATGGCTATAAGGGCCACACCGATGCTTTTTTTAAAGGATTTCCTTGGTTTATGGGAAAGCCTGTAATGTACTGCCTGCACCATATCTATTTTAGGGATGTTTATGCCTTCAAAAACACTTTGTATAATTTTTTCGTCTCTATCTCTTTCCATCACTGTTTCACCTCTCTCAGCGCTAATATGGTTTTTGCTAGTTTTTCTTTTGCCCGCTGGTACCGTTTATGCAGCGCGGCTTCTGATGTGTTGTATATTATTGCAAGTTGCTTATAGTCCATCTGGTCAATTACCCGGTTAAAAACTAGGGCCCTATCTTTCGGGGATAAGGTTTGCAGGGCTGTTTTTAATTCATCAGTCATGGATGTATCTGGTATCTGGTATGAGCCTTCTATTTTTGTGTCAAAAAAGAATATAAACTTCTTTTTACGCAGGATGTCTATGCATGTATTGTAGGCGATTTTATATAGCCAGGGCAGCAGGCCTTTGCCTGTCTTGTATTGGCGGTGCTTTGTGTATGCTTTTACAAAGGTGGTTTGGGCGGCGTCTTGGGCTTCGTGATAGTCGCATAATATAGTGTTGCAATATCTTATAATTGCCTGGCCATGAATTTCTATTATTTCGGTTAAGTCCTCTAAAACCATATATCCACCCACTTTCGTATATCTATATAACGTATATGTATATGTTTTTCTGACATCTTTCACAAAAAAAGCGGATTCATACAGATATTTAATAGTATCAATCATACATTTAATATTTTTATGACATCTCTTATTGTTCATCAATGAATTCATTCCTAAATTAATCTTTTCTATTTACAGCTTGGGCTAAATGCTAGGTAGTTAATATATTGCTAATATGTTGCTAATATCGTATTTACCGTTGACAAATGCAATATGTCCTATATAATATCATTTATTAACAGTTTATTATGTAATATGACTAAATTATCTTGTTGTATTTTATCAATCCACATGAAATCTTGTATTGCTCCGTTTATTACCATGCATCACCTGAGATACATTGTAAGCATATGAATATATTGGGGGATACTGTGAAAATACTATATAGAGTTAATGAAAATATTTTTATTATGCCAACATATGGTATCGCGCTGTCCAGCTCTTTAAACTATCTGAGCGAAGAAGCTGTTATAAATATAAGTAATAAAATTATAGAAAGTGAAACACCGCTATTAGCAACTAAAGACAATATGCTTGAATTTAAGTCATATAAGAGAGCTTTTAATGTAGACGCTATTTTATCACTAACAAATGATTGCAATATGTTTTGTCAGTATTGCTATTATTCGTCCGGTGGGTATAAAAATGAATATCTGTCTCCATCTGATATTGATATAATTGTACGAAAATTGTACAAGAATGCTGTGATTAGTAAGCTAAGTGGTGTAAACAATATTTTCGTAACAGTACTAGTATGTGGGGGAGGAGAGCCTACCTTAGCGTGGTCACAAATTATACATCTTGTTGAGGCATTAAAGAAACTCAAACAATCTACTGGAATTGATTACCGCCTATCTATAAGCACCAATGGTGTTTTTTCAAGACAAAAGGCATCCTTCTTAGCTTAGAATTTTAATTATATACAAGTATCATTTGATTGCATTGAAGATGTTCAGAATATTCAACGCCCTTTGCAAGGAGGCTTACCTTCATATAATCATGTTGAAAAAACATTGCATTATCTAGATGAATGTAATGCTAATTATGGTATAAACTCAGTTATATCTCCGACACATTATGATCGCTTATTTGAAATGGTTGACGGATTTTTAAACAAATATGTAAATACTGAAATGATTAAGTTGGAAATGTGTATGAGTGATGGTAGAGCATCTAGTTTTAATGAAACAAAAAATGAATCTTTTAAATTTTTTGTTAATTATTTAAATGTTAAAGAGTATTATACCAATAATAAAACCAAAATAATGTCTTCACATCTTCCATTCTATCCACGCATTACATATTGTGGGTATTTTATGAACTCAGGTTCATGCATAGACGCAAATGGTAATTTAATGTCTTGTCCCAAGAAATTTGATGTAAATAAATATGCTGCTGGAAACATAAGGGATGAAAAGATAAACATAAATAATGAAATTAGATTCTATAATGAATGGTATGAGCCCATGCTTAAATGCTGTGGTGATTGTTTCGCATACTATTATTGTGGAAGTGGATGCCCAACAGAAATAGCGAGAAATAGTGATGGAAGTTATAAAAACGATGACTGTCGAAGGCTGTGCGATTTAAAAAAATATTTTTACTCTAAAATAGTCAATCAAATTATTAATGGAGATCCTCCAAAATGGATTGACGTAAAACCACTAATTAATTATTCTTCACCGGAAGTTAATGTCGTTTCGTTTCGCGAAAAAGCAAATATGCAAGTTAATAATGGGATAAAACATTAATAGCTTATAAAAAACAATAGATGCAATTGAATATATGTGAGAACTTATACTGCTAAGAAAGGGGGATTATGCAATCATGAATAATACTGTAGATGATAATAACTATGAAGAACCTGATTTCACGATTTATTCTAAAGAAGAGCTTGATGATTTAGTAAGTAGTGCACGGTCAATAGCTTGTATTTGTGTTATGTGGTAGCAATTTTTTCAATACGCATACAATTATATAAGTTTTCGGTAATATTGTTCTATAGCATAAGATTTTCGCTAATCAACTAAGTGCCGGCAATGTTTGGCGTAAATCTAACCATAAGATGATATTATTGAAGTATGATACATTTTTTACTACTTCACATATTATTCATTGCATTTGTACTCCTGAATCCATTATTAATATCTCAGTTATAATGGATAGCTGGTAATGGATTCAGGTTTTTATTTTTATATATTAGATATTATAGCAAACAAAAATAATAAATATTCTGCATTGCATAATTAAATACTGTTTGCCCTAAAGGAGCTCTGTTCATGAATTCAAATCTACAATTAAATCCAATAATAGAATGTATTGAGATTGATGGTGAAATTATATTAAAAAATAATAATGTACAATCAATATATGTTGCTAATAAAACGATGAGTGATATTGTAAAATATATTGCACATAAACAGGTTAACATTATTCAATTAAAGAGTCATTTTTTTTCGTTATACCCTTCTATATCAGATGATATCTTAACAAAAGATTTTAATAATGCCCTGCAATTAATGGAGCATAACAATGTCATTGAGTATATATAATAATAGTAGTCTACTGGGATATTCATTTTTATAATAGATTATAGATCAAAGGGAGATTTCGCAAATGAGACATTTTATGGTAAATAATACATGTAATGTATTTTTCGAAGATGATATTGTAAAGAATTTTGATTTATTTTTGTTATTTAAAAACATTATACATAATATTAAAAACGAAGAAGAGTTAATGGACTGGATTACTAATTATTCCACCTATAATAAACATGAGATAAATACACGATGTGCAATTTTATATTCACTTTCTGAAAATATTAATAATCTACATAATATAATGCATATTGATATTATGCGAAAAGATCTCAAGGTAAGTTTAGTGAAATTGAGTAGAGAAAACCGAACACTAATTGTTTATATGAATATCTTAAATGCATTGAAAACCTATAAAGAAACTGTTGATATGATGCTTAATGTCTTCTCGCGTGAAGACATTAAGGAAACATATGCTTTATATCAGGAAATATTAAAAGAAAAGGCATCTGACACATATAAGCTATCCATGAAGTGCTTAAATGATTGCCCTGATATATGCAATAAGCTTACAAATGTAACGCTTGGAATTAATATGACTGAATACGGCTCGGCTGGTCAGATTGCCTTAGTTGCAATAAATGAAAATAGTAAAGAACTTAGTAAAGGAGTGTTTAATGGGCCCAGTGGGCACACGAACAGCCTTTTCAATGATGTTACCGTAAAACTAAGAAGCGAAATTGTTCATATAGAGAATTATATAATAGATAAAGTTGAGAATAATATGTCAAAATCTTTACGTACAGCAATGAAAGAAATCAATAAAATAGAACTTGCAAATCTTGAGAGATGGTGTGATTGGTTAAAGCATTTAGATTGGTTTATTGCAGGGTTAAGTTTCATGAAAATTTTAAGAGAAAATATGCATATTTTTACAGTTGCATCTTTTTCAGAGAGCGAGATAAATATAAGTGATATGCAATATCCTCATTTAACAATCTTAAATAAAAATCCTGTACCACAAACATTTAATTTGTTAAATGGAGAAGTTGCTATAATAACGGGAGCAAACAGTTCTGGGAAAACATCATTTTTAAAATCTTTTGCTCAAAACATTATTTTAGCACAACTAGGATTTCCTGTTTTAGCAAAGAAGTTTATGTTTAGACCATTTCGTCAATTCACGTCACTATTTGCCACAGGAGAGGAAAAATCCTTTTCAGCATCGCGATATCAACAAGAAGCACAAAAATTATCATCAATTGAAAGAATTACTGATTCGGATACATTATGCTTGTTTAATGAACCGTTTACCTCAACAAACCCCAAAGAAGCATCAGAATTGATTTCAGATATATTACTAAAAATTAAAGAAAAAAACTCAACGCAAATATTAGTGACACATTTATATGATATATACGACAATATATCATCAAGCTGTGATTATATCACCAGTTATGTAATGCATTCAGAGTTGAATTTGAATGGTATTACATATGCATTTACTTTGCAAAAAAAACAGCCTGATAGAATTGGATATGCGCGTATGCTTACTAAGCAGTATGGTTTAGAAGTAAATCAATTATTAAATGATGCTCAAATTATAGATAAAATCAACAATTTTTTACATAAAGAGGAGGATATATAAACATGGATTATTGCGTATGGGCATCGCCAAATATTCTTGAAGACTTAGCCTTGAAAGAACATTTATGCTCATATTTTCACGATCCCATCTCTTTGCTCACTTTCGATGTTAAATTAATAAGAGAGCGAAATTTGATTATTAAATCATTGATGGAGCATGAATCATTATATACTTCGCTATGTAATTTACATGAAAAATCACAGCAGTTGCTTCAGATGACAAGATTAAAATCTAATAATGAGCCTGCTGTAATTTTAGATTTTATTAATGATTTCCCCATATTTTATAAAGCTATTGACGATGCATGCACAATGATTGAATCTATCGATGTGCTTCCAGATTATTTTAGAAGACTTTGTGCCGGATTGCGCAGTTATTTGGCCACTAATTTTCCATATGATTTTTTAAAGTTATGTCCAAAGTTTATTACTGAGTCGGTAAAGGCAGAGAGTATTACTTTTATGATCCATTTTTCAAAATATGCAGAAATTAAAAGTATTGCCATATCTAAGTTATCTAGCCAAAAATACAATATAAATACATATTTAAGCCGTTGGACAGATAATAAAAGTTTAAAAGCCCTCACTGTTCAAACACTAGCTCCAAGGGCATATTCGGAAATGTATAAATCATTAAATCGAAATTGGCAAACCCTTGAGCCAATTGTTTTCAGTAATTCGTGTGATAAGCTTATGAATTTGCAGCTTATTAGCGCAAAAGACCAGTTAACAAGTGTTCAAAACATCATGCAAAAAGAAATATTACATTTTGCTAATGAACTGCCTTTTTTTATTAAAGCTGTTCAATATGCAAATGATTTAAAAAGACAAGCTGATAATGTCTGTTTTGCAAAAATTGAAAACATTGAAGACAAAACTTTAATTGTGAATAAAATGCAACACCCTGCCTTAATTCGAATGAAGAGTGTAGTAACAAATGATGCATCATTAGCCCAGGGTCAAGAAATAGCGCTACTAGGAGGAACTAATCGCGGAGGAAAAACTGTATACTTGCAAACGATAGGAGCAATGCAAATTTTATTTCAAATGGGCCTGCCCCTTCCAGCTGCAAATGCAAGAATTAGTCCTGTCAAAAAAATCGTTAATGTATTTGCAAGTGCTGAAAATGCTTCATTAAAGTATGGGCAGCTAGGGCATGAAATAACAACAATATGTACAGCGATTGACCAAGTTAACGAAGAATCCTTGTTTTTATTTAATGAACCTATTACAGCGACTTCTTCATTTGAAAATTATTTTATAAGCAAAGAGGCAATCTGTGTATTGATGGCAAAAAAAGCGAGAGGGGTATGGGTTACTCATTTATATACATTGTTCGGTGACATTCCTAAAATGAATAAGCTAGATATAGGTTCAACAATATTTAGCATGCGAACTGGTCAAAAAGATGACAAACAGAATAGCTTTAAAATAATTACTGGCGCACCAGATTACTACAGCGGAGCTAAAGAATTATATATTTCCGTAACAGAAAATAATAAACACAGCTAAAATAAGATAGGAGACATTTAATGAAAAAGCTATATGTAGACAATGGTGAAATAAGCATTGAAATTAAATATTCTGAAGAGTTTGATGCTTTTTTTTCATCAATGTTTCCTTATGAAAAACAGATAAACACGCGATATCCAATAACTGACCATGTTTTTGTTGTATTCTCTTCTGGCTTATATACAATTGAGTGTTTAAGTAGTTTGAAATTTTGTGTTAAAACATCAAATTTCGTTAAAATACCATTGATGTTGATTGATCTACTAGACAGAATCTTGATAGAAAAAAGCACTAACATCGTTATGCATGGCGCAGGATACACCAAGGATGGACATGCTATTTTATTTTCACAAGAAAGATTTTCTGGAAAGTCTACTTTATTACATCATATGCTTAAAAAAGAAAATACTCAGTATATTGATGATGATATTCTATTTATTAATAAACAAAACATGGTAATAGGACCGAGTTTCCCTATGAAAATGAGGTATCCAATCGCAAACAAAACTCTACAAATACTCGATGAAAATGATACAACTGTAAATTTATTTTCTCCACATACTGCAGTAAAGGAATTTACACCAATAAAATTTATTGTATTCCCTAAGTATACAGTCAAAAATGAAAATGAACTAACTAATATAAAAGGTAAGAAGAAAACTGAATTATATATTAGAAATTTAAAATCACACATATTTACTCTTGAGCACGTAGATTTTTTTGGATTTGTCCAAAACACACCAGCATTTGAAATAAAATATAATTCAACTGAGATGGCAGAGAGATACTTGATAGAAATTGAAAATAGTCTAAGTCGAGTCTAAAGCAAGTTAATTATTAATTTTCATCCATATATAGTGTAAGAAGCTATGTTCATAGGGTTCATCGCCTTGGCGGTCAGATTTACACCACTCTGCGTCGGCTTTTTCTAGCTTGCCTTCTTGGCAAGCGTCGAAAAAGCCTCCTTGATTGGTATAAATCTGCCGCACCAATTCGACATTGCCCCCTATGAACACAACTTCTAAACTTTATAAGTTAAGATACCGAAAAGAGGATAATGTATGAATACAGGTTTTCAAGTTTATCTAGATACATTTTATTTTGAAATAACTAATGAATGTAATTTCAAATGTTCATTTTGCTACAATTCTTCAGGTTCATCAAAAGAAAATATTTTGTTTATGGATTTCAATGATTTTGTACATGTAACAGGAATACTAAAAAAACACGGTTATAGCAAATTTGTTATAAGTGGTGGAGAACCATTGCTGCACCCAAATATATGGGATATTTTAGAATATCTAAAAGAACACAATTTTCATATAACATTAATAACAAATGGGTACTTAGTTGATAATGAGCTAATTCAATTCTTTGTTGAAAATAAGGAGTATGTCTTACAAATAAATATTGATGGAATTAACCAAAAAACTCACGACACTGTAAGATGTGAAGGGAGCTATGAAAAAAATATAAATACTGTATACTCCCTTTTCAAATCAGGTTATAAAAATGGCATTATCCGTATGACAATCATGAAACAAAATTATCAGGAGATTCAAGATGTATATGATTTTGCGCTTAAACATAATTTTACACCAAAATTTATGTTTGTTCAAAGCAAAGGGCGCGCAAACGATACCTGGGAAGACTTAGGTCTTTGCATTGATGAATATGAGTATGTCCATGAAGCTTTAAGTGAAAAAATTAAAATAAACCCTAATATGAATTTCGTATTGAAAAATTTGTTATACATTGGTAAATGCACTCTTTTACTTGAGTCTCCCATTTTAAAGCCTATTGTAAATGTTAATTTCGATGTATTCCCATGTACCCTTTTAAATAACAAGCTAGGAAATTTAATCGTTGATGATTTTAATCAAGTATTCACAGGAAATATGAAATATTTGAAAGACAAGTTAATCAACAAGCACAAGCTGTATGTAAGCACATTGTGCAAAGACTGCATTTGCAAATCTTATTGCATAAAAGAATGCCCAGCTACAATGGCTGATAGTCAAAAAAAAATACCCATATGCAACTGGATTGAGATGCGCATAAAGAATACCTTATTTAAAAAGAGTAAGTAAGTGTAATAATCTTCACCATTTTTTACTTCAGAAAGGATTAAAAATATTTATGGTGTTAAAACGTAAAAATTACGGATACTCTGACATGTTTTTACTAGCATTCCGCACTTCCCCTATATATACATTTATTTCACTATTTGTAGAATCTCTGCGAGCTTTAATACCTTCTGTGACTATTTTTGCAACGGCTCATTTTATCGACACATCTATTTTAGTATATAAACAAGATGTTTATTGGACTGCGATACTGCCTTCAATATTTATTCTTGCTGGTACACGCATTTTCAGTCTAGTATATAGTGTATTTTGGGAAATATTTTACCGCAAAAGAATAATCCATTTTAGAAAGGTCTTGATGCCAGAAATAATTCGCAAAAGGTCAAGCTTATCATATCGTTATATGGAAAACTCTGATGCTACGGATCTAATCCATCGTACTTGTAATTGGATTGATGGTTCGCTAATTAGAAGGCTCGATCAGCTTCGTAATATTATATATGTTACAGTGATGATTGTTGGGGTTACAGCAAGCCTATTTACGCAGGTTTGGTGGATTGCATTAGGCGTGTTTCTTTCGAATATTCCATTGCTATTAATAGCATCCAAAGCAGGTAAAAAAAATTATGAAGCACAGCAAGAAATGACGAAAGCAGAACGGCGTGCTAATTATTTTTCGAGTGTTTTGCATAGCCGTGAAGCTCTTGAAGAGCGAACAATATATGGTTATGGTGACGAGATCAACCAGCGCTATATGACACATTATGAACATGCACGTAAATTTAAATTTAGTCTACATAATAAGATGAATCTACGTATTCAATTAGGCAGGCTTTTTACAACTTTATATTCTATGATTATTATAATGGTTATGATGAGTATGGTTGTTACCAGACAATTTACTATAGGAATGTTTATAAGTATAGTTCAAGCTATATTTTCCTTATCTAGACAACTATCGGGAGGTATTCCATGGAGTATTGAAGAAATAACACGTAATCGTGAATGGTTAAAAGATTTAACCACATTAGTGCATATGGATGAAGATGACGAACCCACGGCAGAACCTGATAAAAACATGGATTTCAAAATACTTGAGTTTCGCAATGTAAGCTTCCGATACCCGGGAACTAAAAAATTAGTGCTGGATAACTGTTCTTTCACCATAATGAAAGATAAGCACTATGCTTTTGTTGGAGAAAATGGAGCAGGTAAAACAACTATCGCAAAATTAATTACTGGTTTATACCGTGAATACGAGGGAGATATATTAATAGACGGCCGCTCGTTGCTGAAGCTTCAAGCAGCGCAGCTAAAGGGGCTTTGTACAGTAGTATTTCAAGATTTTGCACGTTATAACATCTCTCTATATGATAATGTAGCTATATCAAATCCTACTAAAGATCATATATCTATAATAGAAGCATTGGAAAACGCTGGTGTATCTCAAATTGATTTTGGGCTGAATAACATACATACCCCACTAGGTAAAATTATGCAAGGTGGCGTAGATATTTCTGAGGGACAGTGGCAGCGTGTAGCGTTAGCGCGCAGTGTGCTAAGTGATGCACCCCTTATTATATTGGACGAGCCTACCTCATCCTTAGACCCTATACGCGAAATAGAAGTATATCAGAATTTCAAATCAATATCTAAAGGGAAAACCCCTCTATTTATTAGTCACCGATTAGGATCCACAAAGTTAGCGGATGAAATTTTTGTGCTGTCAGAAGGCAAGATCGTGGAAAATGGTTCTCATACAGATCTTATTAATAGAAATGGATTGTATTCAGAAATGTTTAAAGCACAAGCTGAATGGTATGGGGAGAATATAAGCTGAAAAAACAACAACATAATTAGTAATGGAGGGTACGATAATTATGTATGATCCGTATTATACAAAATCACTAGCATATGGCTTTCGTTTTTATTTAAGAACATTTCCTTTATGTTTTATTTTTATACAAATCACAGCTTTATTAAATGGTGGATTATATGGTCTTTTTATTTTTGTGCATCAATATTTCTTTAATTCGGTAGGTGATGTGCTATTGAATGATGAGGCCCTTAGGCCAGCATTTTTGATTTTAATAGCATTATTTACTCTAATGTTGACACGGCAGTTTGCAAGTTTTATCAACAACATGCTCGTGACATACACAAATGGCCGAAGCAGAGGTGAAATGACAAAACGCATTCACACAAAAATTATGACTTTAGATCCTTTATGTTTTGAAGATACTATTCTTCATGATACAGTTAACAAAGCACAACAAGGTTCGAAAGCAATCACAGAGTCCGTAAGCATTTTCATGTCTCTCTTTACCTTTTATTTATCCTATTTTATTGTAATAGGTTTTTTTCTTATCACTTTGAAACCTCGGTTATTATGGGCATTTGCTTTTATATTTATACCAATACTTTTAAGTCAAATTGTACGTATTAAAATGCATGCATCATACGAGGATACTGTAGCGCCACTTCGGAGGGTATATGACTATCTATATAAAGCTATGACTGGCAAAGAGTATTTAAAGGAAACACGCTTGCTAGGAGGGTTTAGCTTTCTTTTTAAACGTTTTTCTGAAGTCATGCACCAAAGAGCTAAAGAGGAGTTACACCTGGATAAAAAAAATGCCTTGTTAACTGGAATTACGGGAGGTTTTTGCACATTAGGCTTTCTTGGCATTTTGGTTTTACTTGTACAAGCCCTTTTAGCTGGTGATATAAGCATTGGAGGATTTGCAGCGGTATTTGGTACAGTAGGCACATTGTTTAGTATGATGGAGAATCTTGTTGGACACCAAATCGGAAGTATAATGCGCAACCTAGGTTTATCAAAGCATTTTATCCATTTTATGGTGTTACCTGAACATATCGGAAAGCAATGCATATCTAACTCAAAAGAAGGAATTATTGCATCGAATATTAGCTTTAGTTATCCTCAGTCTAATAAAAAAGTAATAGATGAGGTATCACTATCAATCGCAGACGGAGAAGTTATTGCTATTGTAGGGAAAAATGGGGCGGGGAAAACTACCCTTGTTCGAATTCTGATGGGACTGTACCGCCCAACTGAGGGGAATGTAAAACTGCATGGTTTAGATACTTCTGATTATTGTCTATCTTCATTGCAAAGCAAAGTCTCTGGAGTTTTTCAACGGTATCAATGTTATTTGATGACTTTAGAAGAGAATATACGGATTGGAGATGTAAAAAGAGACGCTAATATAGATGAGCTTATGGAGCAAGCAGGATTAATAGCCGACTCAGAAACACTCCCGCATGGAGCAAAAACTATGCTTTCACGAGAATTCGGCGGAGTAGATTTATCAAAAGGACAATGGCAAAGAATAGCAATAGCTAGAGGATTATATCGTATACATGATGTAATTATATTAGATGAACCTACAGCCACAATAGACCCACTTGAAGAAAATCGTATTTATCGAAAGTTCATTGAGCTCTCAAAAGGAAAAACTGCTATAATTATTACGCATAGATTAGGCTCAGTTAAAATGGCTGACAAAGTGATAGTTATGGATAAAGGAAAAATAGATGCTATTGGTACCCATAAATCTTTGTTAGCTGCAGGCGGTTTGTATGCAAAGATGTATGCGACTCAATCAAGTTTGTATGAATAATAATTGTTATGTTCATGAAAGGATACTCAAATGTATACTGTTGATAGACTCGATTATAGAAAGTACTTAATAGAAGTTACTGAACTAATTATCCATAAGAAAAAGTGCGATTTTAATAACAAATACAACAACCCAGTTTTTTGGCGGATAGCATATGCACATAGACTTGATGGGCTAATTAAGCAATACTTCCAATTAGATATAAATAGATCTAAGCTCATGAAAGTAAAAAATTCACTATATATAAAAAACTTAGTAGATGTTTCAAATGCATTTACGAATAACAGCATTGATCATGTTTTTGTCAAAGGAATAGCATTTTCAAAAATAATATATGACGACATCTTTTTTAGAGATATCGGCGATATTGATGTGCTTGTTGATGAAGCATCATTTTTGAATGCATATAAATTACTAAAAGAGCTAGGCTACAAACAAGTAAATAATGAAGATTCTGATTTACCTTTACTCTTTTTAGGTTACAACTATCATGAAATACAGCTTATCAGTAAAAAAAATATTTTTTATCATACCATTGTTGAATTGAAAAGAGGACTATCTGCAATTGACGCACCAGTTGGATCATGGATACAATACCAGAATAAATTAAATATAGACGATATTTATATTAATGTCTTCGATATAAATCATTCTATTTTGCTGTTATTCGCAAACACATTTGCAAATAACGAGTGTAAGATTATATTTCAGAACTGCCTATTGCGTGAATATTTTGATATTGCATACTTAATATATAACAAATCTGTTGACTGGGATGCGATATATAAACTAAGTGAACAATACAAAATTACACATCAAATAAATGCAGTAATTAAAAGCACGAATGAAATATATCATTTACCTGAAGAGTTTATGAAATACGTATCTTGTAAATTTGCCATAAAAAACTGCAACTACACGTTTAATATGTTTTATTATGGAGGCGATAAAGAGCAATGCTTTAACAGCGGGTTGCTATATCAGAGGTATAGGGCTAATGCTGAATATTCTATTTTTGATAAAGACTTTCGAACATTTGAATTTATTAAAAATTATAAAGCGGTATTATATAGCAATAAAAATATTGATTATAAAGAAAGAATAAAGATACATTCGAATGAGGAAACTCATTTTTTCAACTATAAATCATGTGACAGCAGGCATAATGTGCAATACAAGTTTATCTGTAAAAATAGCATAAAGGTAATGGTGAAACTTGAAAAGAAAAGTTTAAATATATATAACAACTCTAACGAACTATTTGTTCGCTTGGCGTGGTATGATAACGATATTACATCATGCCTCTTGCAGTGCTTTGCTGACAGCGAATATATTTCAACTAATAATATATGCGATGGCAGTGTTTATATCACACACAGGGATTACTACACAGCTAATAGTGAATATAGCAATGACGTTGCGAATGCTAATAGTAGAACTATGCATCTTAATGTGATAGAAGACGAGAGCCACATTTATTATACTTATTCTTTAGAAGATGAACTTTTTAATAGCTTAGATTGCGTGGCTTTCGAAGTGAAAATAATGCAGAAACATAATGAACATATGCAAATGAGCATGGGCTCTCAGGTTGTTATTATTGAAGATTGCGGGTGAAATATGGATTTGACTCTCTCATTGAAATTAGCTTAAGGACTTTTTTCTGACATCTTTCACAAGAAAAAGCGGATTAATACGGATTTACAATAATTTAATCCGTGTTAATCCGCTTTTTCCATGAAATCCGTGTCTAATTCACATTAATTTTGCGCATATGCCTACCTTGGGCATAATGACTATAAAATCACTTCTCCCCCAACTGCGAAGGATGCTTGAAAAAGAAATCCACCCGGGGTTCCAAAAACTTAAACTCGTGGCCATCTTTTATAAAGTAGTGCAGGGGCTGGCTAATATTAGCCCAATCCCACAATTCATCACCTATACTTAAATACTCTCCTACCCTTTCAGTACCTTCAGGCGCAAAGGGGTGCAGCAGCGTCACCGCCACCCTTATTGCATGGAAGGCGTTTACCAATGTTTGAGCCCGCAGGGCTGCGGCTTCTTGCGGCTTATCTTCTTTATCCAGGGCTTCGGCGGCTTTGGTCAGGGCTACCCAGGCTTTATTAGCCTCCCGCAAATACACGTCCATCAGGTCTATAACCTTGGAGAATTCGAAGCGGTACATGGCCCATTCGTATTCTTCTATTATGGTATTGGCAGCCCCTAAGGCCTCGCCGCTTATTTCTGTTGCTGGCAGCTTTCCGTCAAAATATTTTTGCAAGCTATAAAAACCAGAACGGACCAGCCTGTTAAAAACATTGGTTAAGATATTCCCTTCGGCCAGGGTGGCGTCAAAGCCAGTTTCACCAAGGGCGGTTTTGGGGGTAAAATTGCCGCTGTTACTTTGCAGTGCCATATGGGCAAAGTGCATCCGCAGCTGTTCAATGGTGTAGTGGTTCAAATATTCTGCAGCCCCTGGGGGTTTTACCGCGCCGCTGGTGCTGGCTTTTTTGCCAAGGTAAAGGGAATGGCGGTTAGCTACTGTCGCAGGCATGTTGGCCAGCTTATCCCGGCCCGCAATCTCATTAAGGGCCATCCACAGCCCTATCTGGGCCACGGCATAAAAATATACATTGTCTTCCCCTATAAACTGGTAGGCTTTAGTGTCTGGGCTAAACCACCAATCCTCCCAGCCTTCTATTGTGCCGTTCTTTTCCTTTAGATACGCCTGGGTAAAGGAAATAGGCGCCCACAATGACTCTGGCCATACCCAAAATGTCTGGCCGCTGATGCCGTCTTTTTCCGGTACGGGGATGCCCCATTTTACATTGCCGGAAAGGCGGAATGGCACAAGGGTTGTGCCGGTACGGAAACGCATACCGGCATCACGCAATATCTTACACGCTGCTTCCCGGTCTTTTAGGGCTTTGAAGGTAATAGTGGCTGATTTGCCTGCTTCGTTTATATCCAGGGAATGGGGGGGCATTCCTTCACATGCTGTGTGCAAGGCGTCAAAGTCATCTGCTTTTACCATTATTGTGGGGTCTTTTAAAAAGTCATCTATGTTTGCCAGCATAAATTTACGGCTTATGCCTTCTTCACGCAGGTGCTTTTGGCGTTCCTTTAGGCCGTCCGCAAAGCGTTCTAAGTCAAAATACCAGTTTTTCACGGCTTTTAGTATTGGCTTTTTGCCTGTGGTTACGGCAACTGGGGCGATAAGTTCCTCTGGGCTGAATTGGTGGCCCAGGCCGCACTCGGCGGCATATGCTTTTTCTGACTTGCACCCGGCTATAGGGCAGCGGCCTTCTACCTGGCGGTCATTTAACACTGCCCCTGTTTCCTCGTCATGGAATTGCTGCACTTCCTCTATGCGCAGGTATCCGTTTTGGTGAAGGGCTTCAAAAATCCACTGGGAAAAGGCTGTGTGCAGTTCCCCCGCTTCCCCAAGGGCTGACGCGCCATACAGACTGTGGCCGATACCGCAGGCTTTGTATTCTTCTTTTTGGGAAAGGTGGTTTTTTTCTACCAAATCCCGGACACTTCCTGTATAGCCTTCCTTTACCATGTTTTCGTGCTTAATCTCTGGGCCGGCACCATAGCAATCTGTCCCGGAAACAAAGATTACATTGTCCTTGCCTATCCTGTCTTTTAGAAACCGGGTGTAAATATCCGCGTGGACAGCGTACCCATACACATGGCCAAAGTGGAGGTTTTTCTCCCCATAGGGCATACCCCCGGTTACTACAGCGCGTTTTGGAAAATATGGTTTGTTCATCTGTATCACTCTTTTCTTGGAAGTTGTGAATAATATAATAATAGTAGCATATTTAATTTTACATATCCACAATGCCCCGGTATGGCAACGGAAATCAATTTTGCTAATTTTACACTACCCAACATCCTTATCATTCCGGCCTTGAGCCGGGATCTCCACTCTTTTACAATAGATTGTGAGATCCCGGCTCAAGGCCAGGATGACGAGGATGTAGTTTTTCGCAAGTTTTATTGAAAATTGATTTCCGTGCGGTATGGCAACGACGGTTGCGCGCCTTTTATTGTAACCGTAATAGAGGCAGCTTTATTGGCAAAGGCAACTGCATCGTCAATACTATTTCCTTCGCACAAAGCAACTGCAAGCCCTGCGGTAAATGTGTCCCCTGCTGCTGTTGTATCCACAATATTTTTAACTTTATTGCTGGGTCTATACTTAACATTCTCTCCATCATTATAAACAACGCCATGTTCACCCATGGTGATACATATTTGCTTTACTCCCTTATCCTTAAAAAAGCGCACTGCTTCCTCAGGGTTTTTTATAGGGTTTATACCAGAAATGGTTTCACATTCGGTTTCATTTGGGGTTAGGATGTCTGCAAGGGCTATTAGGCTATCTAGGGCATTGTCTGCTGGGGCCGGGTTAAGCAGTACTTTAATACCATGCTTTTTTGCTAGTTTTATGGCATGGTCTACGGTTTCACGGGATATTTCTAGCTGCACGATTAGCATGTCCGCATTTTTAATTATTGCCTCGGCTTCATCTATATCAGACATGGCTAGTTTTTTGTTTGCCCCAGAATCTAAAACTATAAAATTATCCCCTTGGTGCAGAACAATAACCGCTGTGCCTGTTGGGGTATCTTGGTGGGTTTTTATAAATTGGGTATCTATATTATTCTGCTTTAGGTTTCTTTTTTATGACTATCCAAACAACTCATAACAAGGGATTTTGTGAGAACGAACAGAAGCATTGATAAGGCTATCAAACAAATCCCCCGGAACCCAGCGACGGTTGAAACGGAAACAAAACTCACTGAGA
>Ga0131853_10008600_pt1 | contig 18618 bp, 17 predicted proteins | sample TergutLab28metaG_FD_92764 | JGI IMG/M metagenome (GOLD analysis project Ga0131853, IMG submission 92764) | Labiotermes labralis P1 segment gut microbial communities from Petit-Saut dam, French Guiana - Lab288 P1 (version 2) (version 2) | ecosystem: Host-associated > Arthropoda: Insects >...
CCGATAACTTTTTCCTTAGGCAAATAAGCAACGGTTACTTCCATATCATACATCAATGCTAAATGATGCTCACAATAACTAAAAATCGGGATATCCCTTACCACAACAATGTCGCTTTCATTACGGACGAAGCCCTCTTCTGCAAAGGTTGTACCAAAAATTTTAACCAATTCATCATTGGTATAGGTCATTCCTTCAAAAACTTGCTCATACATTTTTGCCACACGCTTAGGGGTTTCGGCAATTCCAGCACGATCTGGATCATCTCCAAGGGCGAGCAAAATTTCTTTTACCGCTGCTTCAATTCTCGCTACATCAATTTTCTTTTCCTTTTCCACTGCTTAAACACCTCTCATATCTCTTGGCCAAATGTATTTGTGTAACTGCAATTGCAATTTCACATCGTTCAGTTTTTCATTTACCATTCGCTCAACAATGACTTTCGGCTCAATCAAATCAACCACTGGACTAAAATAAACATGACAACGCCCTGCTAATTTATATTCACGTACCAGTTTAATCGCCATCTCTAAATCCTCTATGCTGGCAATAACAAATTTATAAGTATCATGAAAACCAATAGCATTAAAATTATCCAAACACATCGCCTCACACATGCCACTTGTCGGCAGTTTAAAATCAACAATAAACTGCAAATCATAAGGTGCCACCAACATGTCAAATTCCGCTTTAAAGGGCGTTATATCAACCCCACCATGAGTCTCTACCCGAATGGTCAACATGCCATCTTCAATTAAAAGCCCGATTAATTCACTAATGCCTTTCTGAATTAAAGGTTCGCCACCAGTTAACGTTACATGGTGAGCACCAGAAGCCTTAATAAATTCATAAATCTCCTCAGCCGTCATTAACTCAGGAGTAACTGAACCATCCCATGAATACTTGGTATCGCACCAAGTACACTGCAAATCACAGCCTAGAAATCTAATAAAAGCAGCCAACGCCCCTGCATTAGGCCCTTCTCCATCAATGGAAACAAACTTTTCAATTACTTTATATTTCATAACTAAACTCCCTCACTATAAATACAACTATTACTAGGTGTCTCATACATCTCAACCTCTGTCACATTAATCCCCATTTTTTTGATACGACGATAAATATCACGACTCATTTCCTCAACAGTGGTACGATATGGCACCATGACCACATCAAATCCAAATTCATTTTCCTTAAAAAAGTCGGCAATTTTCCGCCCTTCTTCACTGTCTTCAAGAAGAAGTTTGTGGTCAAACTGGTCGCTAATAATTTTTAACGCATCTTTAATATTCCCAAAATCATCCACCATACCACGCAACTGCCCCTCTTGATGCAATTCTTTAGCTGAAACTTTGACAATTAATCGATAACGATGACCATGAATATTCTGGCACTTACCATCATATCCTATCAAGTAGTGGGCAATGTCCATCCCAATTTCAGATTTTAATGTAAACATTCAATCAATTCCTTTTTTGTTACTATTCACAGCTATCGGTACCCCTCTTACAAAGTAGAGATTTAATGATATGATTGTCTAAGACAAACTTAAACGAGATCTCAATCTGATCACCGAAAGGGTTCACTAGACTGTGAATTATAACCTTTTTCATCTTTAGCCATTAAAAAATGGGCGCAAACCTGCACCCGCTAGTTTTTATTTCAGGTAGGGGGCTAGTAACTACCTATTAGGGTCAATAATGGTCACAATATTTTCATTCAATGTCAATTCCAATCCACGCGCTGTGGCAATTTCAATAATTCGAGATTGCTGTGACAGAATAGAAACTTCTGCGCTCAACTGTTCGTTAACATTCAAATTCTCATTGATAGCATGTCGCAATCCTTGAATTTCATAATGAACGTGGTTGATTTGGGACGCTAGATACAATTCAATAAACATCAAACCGAAGATTCCAAGGCCACAAACTGCTAATAGCATTTTAAAAGTATACAAACTCCTCTTAGGCTTTTTCGCTACACGCCGTCTAATGATATGAGGCGACTGAGGTTGCTGATGAGGATGTTGCATAGGTGATTGTAGATCATGTTTTCTTTTTGCAGCCATTTTTAATTCTCCTTCTTGTTTCGACTTTTTAAAGCTGTTTCAACTTTTGGCGTTCGATTTTTAAGACGTTTACGTCTTAGGACGTTGACACCCTTATACGCTTAATAACTCTTAATTTTGCTGAACGTGAGCGTTTATTCTCTTCTAACTCTGCTTCACTTGGTGCTATGGGTTTTCTTATGACGAGTTCAAACTTAGGTAGATAAGCCTCAGGAACAACTGGCATCCCACGATAAGCATCATCTTCTTTGGAAACTTCCGCAAACATCTGTTTGCAAATGCGATCTTCTAAAGAGTGGAATGTAATCACACTAATTCGACCGTCTATTTTTAATAATTCTAATGCATCTTCCAATGCTTTCTCAAACACATTCAATTCATCATTGACTGCAATTCGGATGGCTTGAAAAATCCTTTTGGCAGGATGTCCACCCGTCCTGCGTGCTGCTGCAGGAATCGCATCTTTAATGATTTCAACCAATTCCAGTGTGGTTTCAATCGGGGCTTGCAAACGTCGTGCTTCAATTTTACGAGCGACTTGTTTAGAGAACTTCTCTTCACCATAACGGGAAAAAATTCTCAGCAACTCATGAAAGTCCCATTCATTTACAACCTCTCTTGCAGTTAAATCTGCTGAGGTGTCCATTCTCATATCAAGGGGAGCATCTTGATGAAAGCTAAAACCACGATGGGCATCATCTAATTGTGGCGAAGACACACCTAGATCAAAAATAATGCCATCTATTTCTGTTACACCATGTTTAGCAAGCTCTGCTTTTAAATGGACAAAATTGCTTCGAATGATTGTAAAGTTATTTCCGATTTCAGCCAACTTTTTTGAGGTTTCCTTGATCGCAAATTCATCTTGATCAAAAGCATACAAATGACCTGTTGTTAATTGTTTTAAAATTTGGGAACTATGGCCACCGCCACCCATGGTTGCATCTACATAAATCCCATCTGCTTTAACCTCAAGCAAGTCAATAGATTCATTTAGTAGCACAGAATAATGATTAAACATGACAACCTCCCGAACTTTGTCGATAATTACTCCAAAGGGACATAATTATACCACAAAATTCATTCGATGAGAACCGTTTTAATAAAAAAAATTTGATTTTCACAAAACTTTCGTTCACTTTACTTGCAATAATAAGGAAAATGAGTTATTATTTTGAGTAAGAGGTAAAAAGGTGGTACTTATGAACGAAAAAACAAAAACATCCATTCAAACATTACTTGAAAAAAAGCAAGCAAAGTCAAGTGAACAAAATAATCGTAAAGCTCGTCCAACTGGAACAATTGGTCAGCATCGTAAAGCGATCAAACAAAAGCGCGGTGGCGGATTGTTTGATGGGAAATAATTCATTCTAGATCTCAAATCAGAGATCTTTTTTATTAGACCTCTCTCATAATATACCCCCTTTTGGTTGCCAGTTAGGAATCTCGCTTAAAATGATATCTTGCATTGCTTACTATTTTTCTCTTAACCTACCGCGGCTTTCGCTTTACTGAGGCAGTGATTGAAAACTATTTGGAAAAAAAGACTTCCAAATAGTTTTCAATCACTACCGTAAGGGTAGGGTGTTGTAACTGCGTTATGGGAGAAGTCTACTATATGAAAAAAAGTACGACATCTTATCGTACTAATCTCCTAATAATTTTTTCATCACTTCAAGTGCGTTTTTCTCAAGTCGTGACACTTGCGCTTGGCTAATTCCGATTTCTTCAGCAATCTCCATTTGAGTCTTGCCGATAAAATAACGCTCATGAATGATTCGTTGTTCGCGATTGTTTAACCGTTTAAATCCTTCCTCAAGCATCAGTGATGTGCTCCATTTACTATCATTGATATTATGATCTCGAATTTGATCCACTAAGTCAATGGTATCTCCACCATCATTATACACAGGCGTAAAAATCGACACTGGATCTGTAATGGCTTCAACAGATAGCACCACATCTGTCTTAGAAATTCCCATGGCTTCTGCGATTTCTTCAGTGGTCGGGTCACGCTGCAATTGGATGGCCAATTGATCACGCATCTGTAAGACCTTATAAGCTGTATCTCGCACTGATCGAGACACTCTGAGTGCATGGTTATCACGTAAATAACGTCTAATTTCTCCTACAATCATGGGAACTGCATAAGTTGAAAACCTAACTTCATGCTTAAGATCGAAATGATCAATGGCTTTTATCAACCCAATACACCCTACTTGAAACAAATCATCCAAGTTTTCACCGCGATGATTAAATTTTTTAATCATACTTAGCACAAGGCGCAAATTTCCATTAACAAGGATTTCTCTTACTGAGGTATCACCTGCTTGAAGCCGTTTAAACAGCTCCATCATTTCTTTATTCTTGATAACTGTTAGTTTCGATGTATCTACTCCCACAATGTCTACTTTATGTTGGCTCATATAACCCCTCCACTCGTTATCATTATGAGCAAAAGGGTGAGAAACTATGCAGAATTTGGAACCAGTGGTAAATTTTTCATTATTTTCAATTCTTTGATCGCTTTTGTTGACAAAGGACAAACCACACCATTCGTTAATTGGATCTCTTTTCTAGAAATGTCGATAGACTCAATATTATTCAAATTAACAACGACTGATTTATGACATCTAAAGAAAGCACCATCCGCCAAAATCCCTTTGATCGAACCTCTAAACTCTAACTGAGCATCCGTCAAATGCAAAATCAGCATATGAGGCGTTAGCGATGTTTCAAAATACATGATTTCATCATAAGGAATCAATTTGATTTTACCCGCAATTTTCACTTGGTAAAAATGTTGATAACCTTTTTCTTTGTCTTTTTTTATTTTTAGTGCCCGATCATGAACGAATTGAATACACTCTCGCATTCGGATTGCCATTTCGGAAGAACGATCTTTAACGATGAAATCCATCGCTTCGATTTTATAAGTAAATGTCAAATACATCAATTCTGGATGTTCAGTTACAAAGACGACAGCACCAAAATCGTCTTGCTTTCTTATCAATGAAGCGAGTTCGATTCCATTCATGTTTGTTGACAAATTAATATCTAAGAAATAAAGACCGTTTTTGACATCATTTTTCTCGACATATTCTAAAATTTCTTGAGGATTGCCAGCAGTGAAGAGCGTCATGTCTAAGTCTTCAATCATGATATAATCTTCAACAATTTTTTGTAACTTTCTCATTTGTTTCGGATCATTTTCATATATAAATACAGGTATCATTTCCCCACTCCTTTCTGACATTATAAAGCAAATCCAGTAGCGGATTTTCTCTCGTATATTATTTTTCTTCTTTGCGCAAATAAGCGTCAACAAAACCGTCTAATTCTCCATCCATCACAGCCTGAGTATTGCCCACTTCATAACCTGTTCGATTATCTTTAACCAACGAATAAGGGTGAAAAACATAAGAACGGATTTGACTTCCCCAACCAATTTCTTTAACCTCTCCACGTATCGCAGCAAGTTCTGATGCTTGTTTATCAAGTTCTAGCTGATACAATTTAGACCTTAACATCTGCATCGCTTCTTCACGGTTTTTAATTTGCGAACGCCCCGATTGACAAGTTACAATGGTATTTGTTGGCAAATGTGTGATTCTAACAGCTGAATCCGTCGTGTTAATATGCTGCCCTCCTGCCCCACTGGCACGATAGGTGTCAACCTTAATATCTTCATCACGTACCTCTATATTGATGTCACCTTCAAATTCAGGCATAACATCGCAAGAACAAAAGGAAGTATGACGACGGCCACCTGAATCAAAAGGCGAAATTCGAACCAAACGATGAACCCCACGCTCTGATTTCAAAAAACCATAAGCATTTTCACCTTTCACTTTAAAGGAAACCGACTTAATTCCAGCTTCGTCACCTGCTTGATAATCTAGTAACTCTACCTTATACCCTTTTTTCTCAGCATAACGGGTGTACATTCGGTAAAGCATCTGTGCCCAATCCTGCGACTCTGTCCCACCTGCACCTGGGTGCAATTCCAAAATGGCGTTATTTGAATCATGAGGATCAGACAGTAAAACTTCCAACTCAAAATCCGACAATTCTTCATCTGTCTGTTTGACCGTCATTCCTAAATCGGCAATTAACTCCTCATCTGGCTCTTCAAGAATCATTTCCAGTTCAAGGGCAATTTCTTCCACCTTAGTTTCAAACTCATAAAATCGCTCAACTTTTGATTTAATGGCATTCATGGCATTAATGATCTCTTGAGCACCACGCTGATCATCCCAAAAACCAGGAGCTTGCATGACTTCGTCATATTCTTTAATCTTTGCTTCCTTTGTTTCAAGATCAAGTGCCGTCCGGAAACTTACCATTTTATCTTCCATCACTTTAATTAATTGCTTTATTTCAAACATTTCCATGTCTTAAATTCCCTCCAGTATGATAAAAATATGTAATGCTGGCAAACCAATAAACTCAAAACTACCAAACTCAACCTTTACAATTATTTTTTGATTGAATTGTTTGCAATTCAATCAAAAAATAATTCCAGTAAGCGATAGAATCCCCAAGATACTTGGGGTTGCGCTCAGATTGAGAGGACAGTACTTAGCCATCCCTCAATCATTGCTAACTAGAATCTTTAAACTGACACCATCGAAAAAATATGAGAAAAAAAGGCATCCCGCCTTTTCTCCTTTTCCCTTTACTCGTTTACTTACCCACAACATTGCTTATATTTCTTCCCAGAACCGCAAGGGCACTCCTCATTACGACCGACCTTATCAGCAGAACGTGTAATAGGTTGCCTTTTCACTTCTTCTTTCCCACTAGTAGCTCTTATCGGCTTTGCAACTTGCTGACGCTCTAAATTTTGGCGGATTTCTGCTAAATAAATATAGCGTGTTACATCATCTTCAATCCGTTCAATCAAATTGTTAAACATTTCAAAGCCTTCATCTTTATACTCTTCCAACGGATTGATCTGTCCATATGAGCGTAAATGAATCCCTTGGCGCAAGCCATCCATGGCATCAATATGTGCCATCCAATGGGTATCAACCACACGTAAAACAATTACTTTTTGGAATTCTTTAAAATGTTCTCCCTCAATAAGCTCCCTTTTCTCATCATAACCTTCCTTGATTCTATTTACAAAGTCAGTTACCAGTTGCTCCTCTGTTTTTCCATTAACACTTTCCAAAGTTAATGGATCTTTCCCAAAGAGCTTCCCATTGGCAACCATCACTAAACCTTCATAATCATAACCTGCATTTTCTTTGTCATCAGGTCTCGGCCTATGCGCTGCAACCATACGGGAAATTGAATTTTCCACCATTCCGAAGATTGAATCCGTTAAGTCATCCTTCAAAAGGACATCTTCACGTTGCGAATACATTTCTTCACGTTGACGACGAATAACATCATCGTATTCTAGTAAGTTCTTACGGGTATCATAGTTATTCCCTTCAACACGTTTCTGAGAGGTTTCAACCACTCGCGTTAATGCCTTAGATTCTAACGGATTTTCTTCATCCATCATCCGTTGCATCATTTCAGCACGTTCACCACCGAAACGTCGCATTAATTCATCTTCAAAAGACATATAGAAACGGGTATAACCTGGATCACCTTGACGACCCGAACGCCCACGTAGCTGGTTATCAATACGACGTGACTCATGTCGCTCTGTACCAATAACAGCAAGTCCGCCCAATGCTTTTACTTCATCATTCACCTTAATGTCCGTTCCACGACCTGCCATGTTGGTTGCAATGGTTACAGCACCAAGCTTTCCAGCATCAGCAATAATTCCCGCTTCATTTTCATGGTTTTTCGCATTCAAAACGTTATGCTTGATCCCTTTTCTCTTTAACAACCCAGAGACAAGCTCTGATGTTTCAACTGACACGGTTCCAAGTAAAATCGGTTGCCCTTTTTCATGTAATGCTGCTACTTCATTCACAACAGCTGTAAACTTTGATTTCATATTTTTATACATAAAATCAGGTGCATCATGGCGAATAATCGGTACGTTGGTTGGAACTTCAACAACAAGCATGTTATAGATATTGCGGAATTCTTCTTCCTCAGTTTTAGCTGTTCCGGTCATTCCTGAAAGTTTATTATACAAACGGAATAAGTTCTGGAAGGTAATGGTTGCGAGGGTTGATGTTTCTTTCTTGATCTCGACATCCTCTTTTGCTTGGATGGCTTGATGCAGACCTTCTGAATAAGCACGCCCTGGCATTTTACGTCCTGTGAACTGGTCAACAATGACGATTTCGCCTTCTTCAACAACATAATCAACATCTAAGCCCATGATATAATTCGCCCGTAAGGCGTTATTAACATGGTGCAGAAGTGCTGCATTAGAAATGTCATATAAATTGTCAACACCCATAAAAGATTCAGCTCGGTTCATCCCCGATTCAGTTAACTGAATATTTTTCGATTTAACATCAATCTCATAATGTTCATCTTCTTTCAACATCTTCACAAGGCGGTCTGCTTGAATATATTGATTAGCAGTATTTTTCTTTCCACCTGAGATAATTAATGGCGTACGTGCTTCATCGACCAAGATGGAATCCACCTCATCAATAATGGCATAATTCAAGCCACGTTGTACCATTTTATCAGCATACATCACCATGTGATCACGAAGATAATCAAATCCGACTTCGTTATTGGTTGAGTAAGTAATGTCACAGGCATAAGCTTCGCGTTTTTCGTCTGCTGAAATTTGTGCTAAATTCAAGCCAACGGTTAAGCCAAGCCAGTTAAACACCCTACCCATTTCTTCTGCATCACGGCTTGCTAAATATTCGTTTACTGTAATAATATGCACACCTTGACCGCCAAGCGCATTTAAATAAGCTGGCATGGTTGAGGTTAGAGTCTTCCCTTCCCCGGTACGCATTTCTGAAATGTTACCGCCATGAAGACAAATACCACCTAAAATCTGCACACGATAAGGTGTCATGCCTAGTACCCGAGTGGATGTTTCTCGAACCACAGCAAAAGCTTCTGGTAAAATATCATCTAATGTTTCACCATTTCCTAGCCTTGTGCGAAACTCAGCCGTTTTACCTTGTAACTGTCCATCTGTTAATCCTTTCATTTGTTCTTCAAGTGCCATGACCTTGTCTGCAACACCCTCTGCAGACTTCAAGAGCTTCGCTCCTGGGTCAAACGCCTTCTTCAATGCTTTCATCATATTCATCACCAAATTTCCAAATTTCAATAAGTTTAAAAATCAATACCCCCTATCATACCACTTTTTGCCCACTTTGTACAGAGCAAGTGCAATGGATATAAAACAATTTTAACAATTTTTATCAACTGTTTATAAACAACTCGCATTCAATGCAAGTAAAAACCGTAAATTTCTAATAAATCTACGGTTAATTTCATTTGTATTTTAACTGACCTAATCAAGAAGTATTTTCTTTGGGTTTGTTTTAATAGTTTGCATCATCGGTATCACTGTTGAAATCATAATAGTTCCAAAACTTACACCAATAAATATTGCAATTGTCTCAACATCTAATGACGTATCATACATCTCTAGCAATTCTTCAAGAGATAAATCCTCGGGAGTAAAGATCCGAATTGAGTTCGGAATTGGATCATAAGCCCAAATAGCATTTTGACTCTCTTCAATTTGTGCCAAAACAGTCTCCTCAAGCATATTTCTTGAAATCTCTCCAGACAACAAATTACCTATAAATAAAGAAGCCACTATTCCAAGTGAAAATATGATAAAAAGCTCAATTAAAATTTGACTTATAATTTTCGACTTTTTATCACCAAGTGCCATGTAAATTCCAACTTCCTTTCGACGTTCACGAAGAATCAGAGCAATTGTGAGTGTTAATGTTAAGAGCGTTGCACCAATTGCCAATATTAATACCAAATCCGCAAGTTCCAAAATCGTATCCATCGAAGCAATGGCATTTGCAAAGCCACCAGTTAAATCTCGAACCGTCCAAAATCCAGGGAGCATTTCAATTGCCAAATCGGTAAACGCGCTTAAATCGCGTGAGTCATAGAGAAGAAAAACACCTTCTCCCCAAGGTTCGTATAAAAAAGAAGTTGCATTTATATCAGTCGGACTTGCTTCAAAAAGCGCATAGATTTCAGCTCGTATAAGTCTTTCCGCATTTAAAAAATCATCAGCGACGGTAACAGGCATATAGATACGATTATGCATCTCGGCGAATTCTCGCAACCTCAATTCAAGATCCTGACCAACATGACTTTCATACACAATTTCGTGAATCACTTCAAAAATTCCAATCACTTCAAATTCAAAAACTTCATGGTACATTCGAAAACGTTCCTCGCCCCTAGCTTTATCCCAATTGAATGAGGGATCGACCATCACTTCTTGACCCATTTCATACATATTAAGGACAATTGAATCTAAAGAAATTATTGCACCAACATAGAGATCGTTCAAAACAGCGAATTCTTGAGAAATAAATATAACCATCGCCCCTGTTTCAATTTCATTTTCCGTAAATGTTCGTCCACTTATAAGTTCAATTAAACCTGTTTCGATGTCGGTGGGTTGAGCATTTAATACACCTCTAATTGGGAAAATCTCAAAAATTCCACCGAAATAATGTTCTCCACTAATTACTTCTTGTAGATGAGTGAGTGCACCTCTAATCCGACTTTGATCAATATCAGGCACTACCCAATAAAATTCTTCACTCCATAATTCTCCTATAAAATAAAAATCAAAATCACGAACATAAGGTAGATCTCCAATTTCAATGATTTCCTCCATCGTTGGGCGACCAAGCCCATCAATCCCTGGCGGGAGTTCCCAAATAGGAACACCAAGTTCTTCTGCAGCAGCTACATCATCAAAATAAATGGCAGAAATGGCTGGAATCCGCATCATCACAGCCTCTTCTGTTGCAATGATGGCCTGTCGAACAGAAATAGCACCTGATAAAATTGTACCTAATATGAAAATTAAAACAAATAATAAAAAACTTTTGACAGGTTGGCGTTTTTGGTGAATAATTGCACGCTTAAATGGATTCATATGCTCACTCCTATAAAATTAGATTACAGCAATACTTTTTTCGGACTCAGTTTAACAATACGAGTTATCGGGACAATTACCGCAATTAGTATAATTCCTAATCCAATTGTATAGAAAAGTAAAACTGTCTCAACATCCATGCTAATTTCATAAGCCTCCAACATTTCTTCATGGGACATTTCAAAACGATACCCCATTTCTTCAAGGAAATGTCTCTCTTGAATCGTACTTTGAAGTGCTGGATTAGCTAATTCTTCATTTATCAACAATATTGGCCGTGTTGCAAACATTTCTTGCATCAAATAATATTTATCTATTGGTACCATTATCGCATATAAGGAATTAAAATCTTTCTGAATTTTTTTCGAATTTTCTAAATTTCACCTCGTACAAGAATATCCTTTGGATTCATTTTTAACGTGTTAAAAACAGCAATACTGACAGTTAACAAAAGCACGCTCAACCCAATACCATAAAATAAAAAAATTGTTTGTATATCAAAATTAATTTTGAACATTTCCATCATTTCTTCGTTAATTAAACCATGTCTAAAGCCTGGTATTTGCATTTCCTCTAAAGTCAGGGGATTTTGGATAACATCTTCCATATGACTTAATAGCATTATTCCCGAAACGTGATCTGCTAATAGGCTTCCTACGAAAAGTGCCATTGACATAGCTATCAATATTGGAATGATGATTTCCAGCAAAAATTGAAAAAAAATCTGTATCTTTCCTTTTCCAAGGGCTAGATAAATCCCCATTTCTTGCCTTCTGCTCCGCAAAAATAAAATAATCACTAAATTTAGAATAATTAGCATTGCAAACACGCCACCTAAAAGAAGACTGTCTGCGACCTCTTTAATGGAATCCATTGAGCGTGCAATGTCACGATAGGCAAATGTATAATCATTCATCATCCAAAATTCAGGCAAAATCTCGTTTACAGCATCATGGAATCTCTGTAAGTATAGAGGATCATATAGTAGAAAATACATATTTTCAAAATCGAGGGCATTCATTACAGCATCGGAATTATAAAATCTATCTGCCATATCATCAGACATGATTTCTAAATTTCTGTATACCTCCAACTCCTTAATAACTGCATTTTCAATAACTACAGCTGGAACAAAAATTTCATTTAGAATTTGATGGTGTTCGTCAATATCTATTCCAAATAAATCCCTGTCTTGAGGACGTTCACGATTGAAAATACCAATAATTTCAAATTCGTATGTCTGTTGTGCAAGAAAAGTTGTAGCATCAAACCACATCTCTGACGGTTGTGTATAATCTTTAATAATATGATCTATCAATAATATATCGCCCATTCTTAGATTATTTGTCATCAGAAAATGCTCACTTACAACCGCAACTGCCATTCCTTGCTGAATTTCAATAGGCGTAAAAGTTCTTCCTTCTATCAGGTCGATAATACCGAAATCAACTTCAAAAATATCTTCACTACCAACTCCATTTAAAAGAAAACGCTCAAAATGGGTATCTTGCTGATTGGATAAGGAACCCCAATCAAAGGCTTCATAAACAGGATGAGTAATATCTGTAAACCATTCTGGATGCCACACTCTTTCTAATATTTCACTATAAAAACCATGACCACGAACGGTGAAATTAAATGAACGCACATCAGATAACGTGCCGATCTCATGAAGAATAGCCGTTGTCATATTTTCAGATTCAGGCCAGCTGCCTGTTTCCTGCCAAGCTACAAAAAATGCTGCTTCATCAAATTCCAAAATACCAACAGCAGGTAAAAGTGCGCGCAAGGCCTTATCAGTATTTTCAATAGCTTGATTAACCAACAATGCTCCGGCCACAAGCGTACTCGCTAAAAAAATAACCCCTGCGACAATAAGAGTTTGCATCTTTTGTCCTTTTATACAAATATAAACTTGCTTAAACATATCCATCAATCTCCTTAATCAAAGGATTCTGCCACTTCTATCGTGAATGGAAAATCAAAAGTCACTTCCCAATGATGAATTTCATTGTGAATATCAGTTGGGTTTAAAATAATAAACGCCACAAACTCATAAAAGCCCGGTTCCTCTGGCACTGTAATAGTAAAACGTCCCAGATCCGTAAATCCGTCTGCCATTTCTTCCTGTCTTGCTTCAACCCTCAAAAAAGGTTGTCCATTTAATTCAATCTGTTGCCAGTCTAACATGGCGACAATTAAGTATTCAGTAGTTTCTATATGAGTGTTAACATAAAAATAAAGTTCAATTATTTCACCTGGTGTCGCTCTTACTAATTGATCAATTATGTTGTAAACAGCTTGATGTTCTTCCAACCATGCCTCAGCATGAGTTTGAATTCTGAGACCTGATACACGAATTCCTTCTATTTGATTTGGAAGATTCTGAAAAGGAACGTCAAACTCAATTTCTTCATTTCCTCCATAGCTTATCGCCCAACTCATCATAAATCCAAACATATCATTGATTGTAAATCCATCATCTATCATTGCGTGATGTTCAGGATTGGGAAACGCACCTATACTTAAAATATTTAAATAATCATTTTTTTCAAGTTCATTAGAAAGATTTATCGGGATATCAACTTGGTAACCACTAGGTATTTCTAGTAAAAGCTCGGTATAGTACAATTCAGCATCAGCCACTCGAAAAGGAATTTCTTCATAATTATAAAATACCTTTACCAAAAAAGGTCTGTCAGTATAGCAAGCATTAAATACTGACATAATTATTTGATCTTGAGGTGTATTTAAATTGATTTGTATGAATCCCGAATCAAGATCATAATCAATAATTTCCTCATTATTCTCTAATAGCAAAGCAACACCTACAGCTCCTCTAATTCGTCCACAAGTTATGATGTTTTCTCCAGTTGGTTGTTCAATTCTCTCCACATGGAATGCCTCTAGACCTAACTCGCTTGCACTTGCCACTATCTGTTCCTTTCTTTCAAACAGAGTGTTTTGGCTAATATTTTCCACATTTTCATGTTGATTATTACACCCAAATAACAAAACAACACATGACACAATAATAAAACCTATCGTCTTTTTTCTCGCCTGAAACATGACATACACCTCTTTTTTATTAGAACGACAAAAAAGCAGAACTTTATTGTCCTACTCCTTTGTAAAATTTAAAGCATTTAATTCCAACTGCGTCTAATAGTCACAGTTGAAGACCATGCTGCCATCGAACTTCTTCTAACTCGCGCATTTGATTGAACATGTCCTTGTCGGATCGTATGAGTTCGTGTGCTACTTGTCAACCTAGAACCTATAGTAGGATTCCTATGGGTAGAGCGATAACTAGTCCCCCAAAGAGCTGTGTTAGTTGAAACTCCGTTCGTAACAGTCACAACATTCCCCGTTGGCCATACTTCCACAGCATGCTCCTCATCCGCACCATGTCGCCAAGCAGTAGGGATAAATGTAACAAGGTTATTAGCATTTCTACTAGCATTCATTGCAACAGTAATCCTTGTGTTATAACTGCTTGCTGAAACTATTGACACACCTGATACTGCTAATGTTATCGCCATGAAACTTAAAATTCCAGATTTTAAAATTTTCTTCATTATGAAGACCTCCTTAGTATTTGATGATTTCATCATACTACATAATTTCACAATTTGCAATAGCTATGGATAAGCTTGCATAAAAATTTGAAAATTGCATATTTTTCGGGCTTTTGCATGAAAATTATGCATACATGCATTTTTAAGGCAAAAGTTGTTGAATTATGCACAGACTTCTTATATAATCTTAAGATAAGTGATTTTAGGTGTATAACGGAGGTGTCTAAATTGACTTTTAAAATTGCAAAAAGAATTATCTATCTAAGGAAAGAAATTAAACTTAGTCAAGCTGCTCTAGCGAAAAAAATATACTTATCACAGTCTCAGGTAGCAAGATTAGAAAACGGAAAGTCTCCCTTAGCAGAATCAATTATTGAAAATCTAGCAAAAACATTTCATGTTCCAGAACATTATTTCCACATATGTAGCAAAAGCACAGAAAATGATGCAGTACTTGAAAATGCGTTTGTTCGACTCCTGTACAATGATATAAAAACAGTACAGCAGTTATTTGAACAAAAGCCCTTTGACTATGAAATCAGTCAAGAAGTTAAGTTTAGATTGTTACAAGTCATTTACTTTTACAAAAAAAATGAGTTTGATAAAGGGCAATGCATTTCAGATAATTACATCCCACTTTTCATCAAAACTGAAGACGATGCCAAAGAATGTTCAACACTATTAAAATTTTATTATTTGTATATGGTCGAACTAAATTTCAAAGAAAACAAGCTTGATATATGTCATCAATATTACCAGTTACTTTTAAATATTGTTACAGATAAATATCACCAAGCCAGGCTCCACTTATTAATGGCTCAAGCATCAGTGCGTAATGCCATGCTCTCTCGCTCATTAACGGAAATTAATCATACAATTAGTTTACTTGAATCCTTGGATTCTGACTTTTTACTTTCCAGTGCATACTTAACAAAATCTGCTATATTTATCAGACTAGCACTATATGATGAAGCTTTAAGAATATTGGAAAAATCTGAAGCGTTTAATAAAAAAATTAACAACATAGATATTCAAGCAAGTATTTTCCAGAATCGTGCTTCAATTTATACCAAACAAAAAAAATATGAAAAAGCAATGAAAAGTTATGTAGAAGCTTACGAACTTGTAACCAATTCTCACAATCAAAGTATACTGTTAATTTCACTGATCATTTGTAACAATAAATTGAAAAATAGCAGCAATGCTCTAAAATGGATTAAAATCCTTAAGGCTAAAAATCTGAGAGAGCATGAGAGAATGATTTTGCGATCACTTGAATGTGAAATGAAATTGAATGAGCAAGTATTTGATACATCACAGATTAATGTGGTGCTTAACTATTTTGAAGAACATAATAGTTATGTGGATTTGAAATATATTTATTCGTACTTGGCAGACTATTACTTCAAACAAAACATACATAAAAAAGCTGCCGTCTATTATGATAAAAGGGAGAGACTTGAAGATGAGAAAAAATAAATTTTTAGTAATGTTATTTGTAGTAATTGTTTTGATACTGATAAAATCAAACATAGTGACTACTATCGGCGAAGACAGTGAGACCTCTTATATTGCCACTGAAATAATCAGACCTCGTCATGATAATGAGCCTCATATTTGAAAAAATACCACAACTTGTGAAGTGACAATGTTTAAATGCTTAAAAATCAAATTCGATAACACTCACAAACAATTGTCATCTTTTTCACCATCTAAACACCACCAACTATAGAAATTTTCACATTTATATGGTATGATTTTAACTATCAAATTTAGGAGCTGAATGACATGAAATTAGGTTTTATCGGTACAGGTGTTATGGGTTCAGCAATGGCTGGCCATTTGCAAGCAGCTGGAAATGAATTATATGTTTACAACAGGACAAAGGAAAAAGCCCAAGGGCTGGTTGATGGTGGTGCTATTTGGTGCGACAATGTCAAAACGGTTGCCCAAAAAGCAGATGTTATTTTTACAATTATCGGCATGCCAGCTGATGTGGAGGAAGTTTTCTTAGGTGAGGATGGCTTGGTTAATCATGCAAAAGCTGGGACGATTTTAGTAGATATGACCACCTCACAGCCAGAACTTGCCAAAAAGATTTATGATGCTGGTATTCAAAAAGATATTTTCTGTGTTGACGCCCCAGTCACAGGTGGTGATGTTGGCGCAAAGAATGGGACTTTAACCATTTTTCTTGGTGGGGATGAAGCAGTTTGCACAAAACTCATGCCTTATTTTGAAATCATGGGTAGCCATATTACTTACCTAGGTGCTGCGGGCAGTGGTCAACATGGTAAGATGGCCAATCAAATTGCCATTTCAGGTGCAGTTATCGGCATGGTTGAATCTCTGACTTATGCCAAAGCAGCGGGGATTGATTTGACTAAAATCCAAGAAGCTGTTTCAACAGGGTCAGGTGGAAGTTGGCAAATGACAAATATGGCACCACGTGCCATTGCAGGTAATTTTGACCCTGGTTTCTTCATTAAACATTACATTAAAGATATGAAAATTGCTGTAGATGAAGCAAAAGGAAATGGCGTCGACTTGCCAGGTCTAGAATTGGTGCTTGCTCAGTATGAAAAATTACAAGCACAAGGCTTGGAAGACTTAGGGACACAAGGTCTTTATAAATTATATAATGATTAATTATCGAAAGCCGTAAATCCGAGAAAAAATCGAGGTTCACGGCTTTTAATTGGTAGTTGATAGGTTTAGTCCCATTTTTTATTCTGAAATCAAGATTTTATGGGACTTCAGGGCTGTTTTGGGTAGTTCAGACCCATTTTTTACTCTGAAATCAGGAAAATATGGGTATCCAAGCTTTAAAAAGAGGCTTTTGACCCATAAAAAATTTTGAAATCAAATATTTATGGGTCTCAAGTATCTAAGAAGAGGATATCACCCCATAAAATACTCTGAAATCAAAACTTTATGAGGCTTCAAGGCTGTTTTGGACGACTCAAAAATTTTGAAAGCCGTAAATCCGAAAAAATCAGTCAAATATTAAAAATCCTGTTTGCATTCCAATGTGCACACAGGATTTTCATTTATCAATGTTAGTTTACTAATATTTGTTAACTTGCTAACATTTTTTACTTCACCAACATCTGCTTCCAATCTTTCAAACTAATTTTCTCTTTCGTATTAGAAATTCCATTCATATATAATCTGGCTGATAACCAAAGGGTAAATACCGAGAAGGCAATCATTAATATTAGCACAATGAACACTTCAATCATACCTGACGCCCCAATTAAATAGCGTTGAACCAAAACAAATGGTGAGATAACTGGAACGTAAACTAAAATATTCATAGCAACACTATCCATAGATAAAAAGATGGTTAAGAAAAATGGTGCCATAATCACATACATCAATGGCTGGAGGGTCGATTGTAAGGATTCGATACTATTGGCCACAGCACCTGCCGCTGCAAATAAGAAGATGAAACAGAAATAACCTAAAATCAGAACTGCAAATGTTAAGAGGAGTGCGTTAAATGAGAAATGAGCATCAATTAACTCCACAATCATTCCAAGGTCTGCAAAGCCGATGATATGAGCAATAACAGCACCTATCACAAGACCTATAATCGGCATCAACACACCCACGAGACTTGCCAATACTTTGGAAATCATCGTATAGGTTGGATGAACTTTCCCGAGCATAACTTCCATAACGCGGCTAGTCTTCTCTGATGCGACACTATTAGCTGTCATTGACCCAGACATTAAGACTAACATGAACACGGCATAAGGGAGAATAAAGTTAATAATTTCAACTGCAACTAAATCTTCAAAATCGGCAACTTCCATCTCAACTTCAATCGGCGTCACCAATTCAGCCATAATTTCCGCTGGCAAATCATGATATATCATCAAGGTTTCCAAATGGATATTGGTTAAAAATTGATTGAGCATCATCTCCACTTCCCA
>Ga0131853_10008602_pt1 | contig 18617 bp, 15 predicted proteins | sample TergutLab28metaG_FD_92764 | JGI IMG/M metagenome (GOLD analysis project Ga0131853, IMG submission 92764) | Labiotermes labralis P1 segment gut microbial communities from Petit-Saut dam, French Guiana - Lab288 P1 (version 2) (version 2) | ecosystem: Host-associated > Arthropoda: Insects >...
AAACAGAACCTTGTAAATCATGAAACTATTGTGTCAATAAATTTCTTGGAAATGTAAAACAAAATTGCGGTTGTATGGAGTGTAAAACGGCAGGAAGTTTAGAATCAATGGAGTTATTCATACGGATTTGCAAAGTAAACAAAACATAGATGTAAAAACAAAAAACCAGACCTACCAAGTAACAAAAGCTCAGTAGGTGTACCCCCCCCCCCCCCATTTCATCCAATTTCTGAAACATTTCTTTTCAGAATGCAATAAAATGGCCGAAGAGCAGAAACCCATAATTCTAGTTACACTACACTTCTGCGGGACCAGGTACCTGAAGCACAATGGGACAGATGCATACTTAGCACATGTCACTCACTCTTGCCTGCAAGTCCTGCCTTAAGTTATGCAAACAACCCCAACTGCACTAACTGAAAAGTTACATAAATATCTGCAGAAGTACTGCTATGTGTGACCTGTCTGGACAGTTGAAGCTGAGAGGTGTACCAATGTCTCAGATTCCATACGGAAATGATGATTCCAGATGCTGCCAACATAGTACTGTGGGCTAGGTGAGCCATTCATTTTCTTTCACCAGAAAAATACATAGTTCTTCAAGCAATGCCTTCCTCAGACTAAAAAATGTTGTTGGAAACATCTGGAAGATCACAAACTACATGAAACCTTTATGTTTCAACATATAACCAATTTATTTCTCTCCTTGTACTACACGCAGTTTCCCAACCTCAGAAGGTATATACTTGTGGTAACAAGTGCAATATAAATGAAAACATCGTGCAAAGTTTTTGTTCTATTTATTAGTTTAAACGAGGAAGCAGTAGTCCTCGCCCCCTCAAATCAAAAAGAAATCCAATTTTGATACTTTCAGTAACATTTTCTGTGTTAAAACCACTGCTCTTACACGGAACTTTACAAACTTGTTCTACAGCAAGTCCCTAGAAAGAGATGATGTGACTACTCACGTACTAACAGATATCTACACTACACACTCATCTGCTATAGACTGCTCACAGGGGATCTAACTAAAAATAATAGCAAGTTAACGCCAATAATTACAAACATCAAGTTGATCTGAGGATGACAATGACGACTATTACAGAAGGATGGCTAGATGGATGCAGTAAAATGTACAAGTTTTGCCCTTTCTGCAACATCCTGACTGCTTGGCAGTATGATAGTCAGGGGAGGGGGGAATTAGCAGAAATGGCACATCAATATAAAATAAAAAGCAACAGATTGCACTCCCATCCCACGATGATGTTAATTGACATTCTTTAGCATATATTAACAGCAGCACATTGAACCTCCTCACTTTACATATAACAAGTTACACAAACTGAACTATAGCTGGCAAATAGAATTCATTCAAAATAATCTTGCATGTGTCATATTTTCTCAACATATGCTGCACTCAAAAATGCACTAACATACCTACCAGCCTCCTCGTTGCAAATGGCACCACTTTCAAAATAAGGACAAAGACATTTTAGAACTGTAAGGTCACTAGTGCCAACAGCTAAATCAACAAACGTTCTGTACTCACACTGCAAAGCAACCCTTATATTTTAGGCTCTTCTGATCTGACACTCTCTCAGAATAAAAGGCATTTCACACTATGAAGTGCATCATAAATTGAGGAAAATATGACCAATTACAAACCTGATAATACAGCTTATTTTTAAAACCTCCATCACAGAGGTTTAACCTACCAGAATGCCCACTGACTTAGTTAACAACATGTGACACAGAACTTGAAAATACAGACAATGCATAGGAATGCTTTGGGCCCAACGCTTGTGGGCTGCCGAGTTTTGAACCCTATTAAATTCTTGGAAGGAAAAAAATAAATACTAAGGTAAAATAAATTAGTAGTTCTACGAACAATTTCCACAAAGTGACAAGCAATGTAAAATCAAAGAGCTTTTCTTGACACAGGAATAAAGTCTTACAATGACAGAAGGGCAAAACAGTGTAGTTCCCTAAAACTGAACAACCAGGATTAAGAATTTCATTACTGAAACAAAGATAAGCTATACACCCACATTTATTGTAAAAAAAGGTTCTATAACTTATCATGCATGTTTATAATAGATTACTTTAAAACTCAGTGTGCCCCCCCTCAACTTCTATAAACTTCTAGCTTTGCACTGTTACGTGATGCAAAATAATTCACATTTTATTATACATATTATGTATTTTAAATACGTATAGATTGTCTATGTACTGGTTTGAAAAATAACTAGATACAAACCTAACACATACCTCCCCCCTTCCCCATCTCATTGTCTTCCCAAATAACCTGCAGGGTGTGAGGTCAGACACCCAATACATTGCACAGAATGGATAGAGTATAGGGAATGAGGCAAAAACGATGAAAAGGAAGCTTCAGAGGATGACAGGATCTGCACATATTCAGGAAGATCCAAACAGGAAGGAGGGTAAACTGTGACACACTTGTGGCTGCCACTGCCAATGGACACTTATGTGTTTCACATTTTCTGTTTTGAAGATTTACCTGAGTTGGTGCCAACAAACTGCAACCACAAGTATGGACACAAAGAGGCATACTTTCACAACAAACATCTGTATACTAGGAAACCAACACTGTTGTGATCCCACAAGAATATGTAAACAGACCCTTCATACATTTCTCCAGCATTGGCCACTCTAATGTGACAAAACATAGATATTTTCAAATCCATCTACAACATTGCCTCTTAAAGGATAAGGCAAAATATGCAAATCTTTTTAAACAAACCATGAAATGCATCTTCCACTGACAAGGTTTCAGTAACACACAAACTGACAATGTTATAAAACTGTGAAAACCAAGAAAATAATCCACGAGACAACAGACGAATGTCTGAACTCAAGAAGCTGTTTCATATCACACCAGCTTCTGAGACATCTTGTGCGGGATGGTTTGGGACTCATGTGGGGTGGGTGATGATGAGCACTTACCAACCAATTCACTGTGTTGAGAATAAGATGAAACACACACATATTGTAGCACTATTGTAGACTCCCATTTTTATATTATATCTGTTAAATCATTTTGTTTTTTTTTACAGGGCAAATGTTCTGTCCCCTCTCGCTCTCTCACTCATCTTCTGTACAACTTGTTCTAAACTGTATTTAAAATATGACGATGCAACGTCAAAAGGGATCTGCAAAAGAACAACCACTGTTACATATGCCAAACGTTAAGAGACAGAAAGTTTAGCCCATAGCACTGTATACTTACATCATATAAAAATCAGGTACACAAAGTCCAGATAGGACTGTTACTCTGCTGATGTCTGTTTCCCTTCTTCTGTCGATCCTGTCACTGTTGTTGTGGGTGCATTAACCTTGCTGTTTTCAATGGCAGGGGGGACGACTGTGACAGCAGGTTTTCTGGGCTCACCACTGGTTCCATCTGTTGTTGGTGTGATGGCTGCTGCTGTTGCAGATGACACTATTGTTGGAACTGAGGCTGGCTTCTCCTCAATGCTACCAACCTTATCTTCATTGACCTGGTTGTTTTCAGCCACAGCTGTTGGTTTCTCAGTCGTATCAGCACTATCCTTGGTCGGAGATGGCTGCTTTTCAGCTTCTTTGTGGTTTCCATCTGTTGCTTTGGACTGCATTACCATATAAGAATGTCAAATTAGAACCCAACTAAAGCCAAGTGTTGGTAGCGAAACTTACCTTACTTTGTTACAGCCCCTAACACTATTAACACTATAGTACAACCTTCACATCCCCACATATTTATTTTCTGTGACTTTATGCAATTTTTATATGGGCCCAGCCAAAAGCCCATAACAAAAGTTTTTCCACATTTAGGTGGCCCCGACTAAAACATGGAATCAGGGTCTTACTGTAACTGCATGTCAGAAGCATAGAAACAGCAATCAGCACACACCTTTCCACATGCTTAATTATATCCAATGTATTTATCTGAATGTCACACAGCCACCTAGGATTTTTCCATATTTTTCTTTCCTACAGCATGTCTGCTCAGAAGTACAGCTTACAGCTAATCAAGGACATTTTATCACTGCAAAGTATATGGGGGCCAACCAAAACTCATCCAAGAATGAATGGGTGTGCTGCAAAATGCGCATACACCAACATCAATGTACTAAGTCGGATACAAACATGTGATCAGAACTACACAAACACAATTTTCAGCTACTGGCCTTGCGCATGGTGACTGCTTGATAAAATGATTTGAACAAATAGTGTCAGAAAACAAAGAACAAAAATAATATTCTTTTATTCACTTTCTGCATCACAAGTTAAGCTAAATAACTTATTTTTGGAATGTTCACAATAATGCAAAAGGAAATCATTAGCTCTTTCACATCTGTTGATCAGCTTGGACCTCTGTCATAATTGGGGTCTTTGACTGATTGAAAAGTGAAGACACTATGAAGAATGTGTAGGAACCTGTCACGCGTGCTGCAGAACTGCGTAAGAAGCTGTTCAATCAGTGAACCAGTCTTTCAAGCTGTCCCTTGTGAATACCAGTCTTCAGCAAAACACTTCACTCAATGTTGTCACATATGGGAGAGGATCCAATGTCTATTGTGTCCAAGTGCCATTGACAGTACTGAGTAGTCTCCACCAGTTGAGTAATAATGGACCCCCCCCCCTCAGCCCAACAACAAAGTTGGAGTCACATCGAGACACAAGGCGCTACATTTTATCTTGAGCCAGAGATGTCAACAATGAACATGCAAAACCTAGTGTTTATAGACTACATACCTACCTACCTGCTAACCTATTATCAGAAAGAACTTGTTTCCCAACTAGCTATGAAGCAGCTCTTGAGAAGCCAAAAAGCACTCTATCCTAAAAATACAATGTACAGAAAGGCCAAAAAATGTAAGGCATTTTTACGAATGTACAGATGTCAAGATTTTCTGGCAGATTTCAAACCAGGATACAACGCTCTCCAAAAAAATAGATCAAGAAAACAAAAAATAATAGAAGTAATTTACAAGGACACAATCTAGTAAAGACATAAAACTCAATCACACCTTTGGGTACAGAGAAATCCATTCTAAAAAATTCCATTCATATTTGAACCATATAAGCTGAAAACCAAAATTTATAAAATTTATTTTCTGGATTGCTGCATAACTTTAAAACACCACTGCAAAATGTAAAGTATAGCCATGACAATGTACACTTGGTACTTAAAAAAGCCAGTGGTTAAAGTTTAAAATATACAATTTGTCTTTCCATTTACAAAGAGTGATGCCTCTATCCATCCTTCCCTTTTGCGCCATTTTTCCCAAAGTACTGTTAAGTTCTTCTGGTCCAAAAATATAATATAATTGTATAATTATTTCAAAAGTACAATTATGTCAATGCACTGCTCTTTGAAGTATTGTTTACCACATCAGAGAAGAGCAAAGTAATGTGATGTATATGTAACATAAAATAGCACCAACCTACCTATAACCGCCCTGAGGCTAAACCTGTTGGGGCGTGGCATTGACCAACCATGCCCTTCCAGTGCCAAGGTTGGGTATGGGCTGAGCTATACCTCCACAACCCATCTTTCTTACTTACTTACTTACTCCATGGTGCAGAGTCCTTCTTGAGAAGCTAACTGGTTTGCAGCTAGTCAAGAAATTCCCTGCATTTCACGGAACCTGAAGGTTCATTATTGCACTTACAAGTGTCCGCCACCTATCTCTATCCTGGGCCAGCCCAATCCAGTCCATATACCCACATCCCACCTCCTGGAGATCCATCCTAATATTATCTACCCATCTACGCCTAGGTCTCCCCAGTGGTCTCCTTTCCTCCGGTTTCCCCACTAAGACCCTATACACCCCCCTCTCCTGACCCATACGCGCCACATGCCCAGCCCATCTCATTCTTCTCGATTATATCACCCACACAATATTGGGTGAGGAGTACAAAGCATTTAGCTCCTCGTTATGCAATCTCCTCCATTCCCCTGTTACCTCGTCCCTCCTAGGTCCAAATATTCTCCTCAACACCATGTTCTCAAACCCTCCACAACCCATCAGTGCCAGTATGTCATTTTACAGGACAACTTTACCTATTTTACCTTTGCCAGTACTCGCAATTACTGTTACAACACAAAAGATAATTACGAAATGTTGCCATGCCTTGGCCAAGTGAGGGAGGGTGCTGGATCAGTAAGCACGAGGGTAAGAATCAAGGATGTCAGTATATGCATAAATATAATTTAATTTCTGCTTGAAAGAAGTGTTCATCTTTCTCATCACCGGTATGCAGGAAGCTCACAAATGCTGAAGTGTATTATGTTAAGATCCCTTATATTAAATTTCTCCCAAATCAGACAAAATGTGGAGAGTCTGGATTTAAATTCAAGTACATACCTAAAAGATGTGTGAAATTCACTATAACAACTCTCTCAGTCACTTATCACTCAATAAATTTCTACCAACACCTTCTGTTCCTAATTATTTTCCACATTGGATGAAAAATGCAGAAAATACAGGAAGAATTCATTTATACCCTTAAGTACACCCTTCACTGCATCAATTTTCACAGAACTCATGCTTGCTCAACTACTGTTTGTAAACTATGACAAATTTCATGAAAATCGAACATATTCTTTAGCCTTTAATACAAGGTCATGGACAATCAATGTGGTCTCCACATAAGAAGTTCTTTTTTACTTTATAAAGAATGTTTTAAAATGAATGACACAAAGGCATTCAAGTTATTTTGTTTATTATTTTGTAGGCCTAAGTGGAAACGTAGAACTTTCATTTCTTGGTTTACTCCAGTTTCTGACAGACTTAATGGTTTCCCACAACTGTCATTTTCCTGCATTTATCACTTTGTTACTATGGTCCCTTCAGAAACAACAGAGGTTTAACTGTATCTACCTTGGACCAACTAACAACCATGCTGTAGGTGAGAACAATACCAACACATAAGGAGAAAGTTTCTCAGGATAAAGTACAGCAGGCAGCTAAACCTCAAACCTTCAAGGACTCCCAGGTCTGACAGGAACGCTGACAATAAATAGCTAATGCAGCTGAGGTGATGCTATGACAAGTCCATCAAGATGCCAAGGAATTTTGACCCTACTTTCAAACAAAAACTTTGACCCATAATGCAAACATAGGCCTAAAACACATTCACTTGATAGTTACAGCAAAACGAATAGAGTGAGAACCTGGCACGAATGTAACTGAACACTCAGTTACGCAAAACCCTAACTGTGGAGTTTCTTCATATGTGAATTTATAAAACAAACACAACTTTACCAATTGCAGGTCAGGTATATAGAGTATCTCACACCTCAGTCCATGAGCTTCAAGTTCAAGCATCTAATCATAGATCAAGCCTTAAACTGTGTCACACCTCGAACTTCGGCTCCTTTTGTTGGTCATAAGAAACATCACCATGCTAACAAATAAACTAACTGAAGTGCCCATTATTGCTCACCTCTGCATTTTCAGCATTTTCAGTTACTGGTGCTACGTCTTCTGGTCCCTTGGAAGCTGATTCTGACTTCTGCGTCTGACTACTGCTCGAGTCCTGGTCTGCTGGCACAGGTGTGGTGGCAGCAACAGGAGCTGCTTTCTCCTCATCCACTTCCATCTTATCTGCCTCACCTACATCAGGCCCTTTTTTCTTCTCCTCTTCTGTTTCCTCGGTCTGAGAACAGTACAGTAATGATCTTCACATGCCTTCATCCACACACACACACACACAGAATATACCAACTTCAGCTTCCATACACAAATCAAACATCCATTTGCAATACCAGAATAGAAACAGAAATCAACATTCTTTAGGCTCATAACACTGTACAATCTCTCATGTAGCACAACTACAAGTTATGCACAAGGAGACTCATTGGGTGACCACGAGCACGGGTCACATTTTTTGTTATGGTACTTCAACGACTGCCTGCAGCAATGGTCAACAACCACGGTGAAAGATGCAAACTGCAGGCAGACACAATAGGTGCAAAGCAAATTAATGTCTGTGAAGATATACACAACAGACTCTGACAGAGCTCTCTATGCATGAACTTCCTCAATTACAAAACTGGATTGCTCGACTCAGAACATGAAGCCACTATAATCCTTTGAACTGTTGGAAATTAACTCCCAACAGAATGGCAACAATATCCAAGAGGAATGACACCTGCAGTAACAATACTGTGAGAACCTCAAATCTCAGATTACACTGAAAAGAGACTAAGACTCTAGATTCAATAAAATATTCTCAGGTTAGCAGCCATGTCAGGTGGTTGAGTGGTGAGCAAACCAATACTTAGAGGACCATCTTTGTCCTCGTCATCAAAGAACTTTCATGAACCCACCAATTTATGTGGTGCAAATTTCTTCAACTCATTCCACACCAGTTACATGAAGAAAAGCACAAAGTCATGTGACATTCCATGATTCATTTTTTGTAACAGCAAAAGGGAAGAATCAGATCACAATGTCCCTGTCTATCTGCTATATTACAAATACTGCTTCATAGCAAGGTGATGGAAAAAAGTCCACCCCTTCACAGTCTCCTCAATCATTTATACTCCCTCACCCAGCCACACAGACATCCTGTTAAAATGCTGGCATTTATAACCTCTACACAAGCTCTGTGGGTTGGCTGGCATAGGCCACAGCAGTTGGAAGGCGAATACAACAGAAGACAAAATTGAAAGTATAAAGTGCAGTCAAGCTCATCATCCATGAAACTTCATTCTGTGGTATGTACACAGCATGTGTATCAAGTTCTTAAACTGCTCAACAAAATTCCTTAATGATCTTTCACCTCATGCACAAAAATTCCAGACTTGATACATACACAAAGCAAAACAAATTTACCAATATGCTAGGGACTGCAGAACATATACCAAGATTTAAACCCCACTTAACCACATTTCATATCAATTAAACCACAGAGAGGGCAGTTTTTAAAATTAATGTTCTCCTATTACAAATCTCCTCAAAATCCGTCCAGCTCTAAGACATACAAACATGTAACAAAATGCAAATGTCAGATATGCAGCATGCTGTAAAGTGACAACATTATGGGTGTCCTAGATACTTCGATCCAAATCAGTGCTCGATACACTACTGTTATCGCATGAGGCAAATGATGAAGACAGGTTATTAGAATCGACATTCAAAGTTCACAAATCTTTTGTAGCGACACTACTGTTCAGTTCCAAAATGTCTCAGGTTCTGACAATGGGACACTAGGAATACTAGGTTTCTAGACTTTGTCCATCATCTAATATTACAAAATGAACTTTTGAAAACTGGATGCCTTCATGTCTTCAGATACAATGGTGAGGAGCTAAATACTCTGTGAGGTCTTACAGAACAAGCTACTCCCATACACTGGACAATCTACATCAACCTCTACATATGCACCCGGAATCAAATCCTGTCAGCAAACAAAGAAAATGTACAATACAAATTGTGGGAATAGCTGTTATGATCTAAAACAGTGTCACAAAAGTGAAAATTTATACCATCAAACTAAACCAATAACATAAACACTGATTTCAAACCATACTAGAATTACGCATATAAACAAAACACATTAAATCTCTTGCAAACAAAACCTGATCACAGGTGCACACATAGAGGCTGTTACCTAACATAAGTCACCCCGTTATTGCCAATAAATCTTTCTGATGAAGTCAATCAGCACATGTCTCCCCAGACTTTCATGTAAGGATGGAAACATCTAGTTTCTGAAATGCCACTATTTTGTTTTTTGGAACATGAGATGATGGACAAAGTCCAGGAACCTAATATGACATATAAAAGTTTCAAGGAAAGAAATATGCCATGACAGACAGCAAGCCCCTGCCAATTACCTCAAGTTTTCCATCACTCTTTTCATTGGCTGCATCATTACTGGTTTCCTGTTCATTGTCATCCTCCTTTGGTTTCTCCTCTTGGTTCTCTTCTCTCTTAGGCCTACCACGTCGTGAACCTGAGAAACAAAACATTTTTTAACCATGGCCTGCAACCACTACACACATGGGAAACCAATGACAACATATGTGCCCTATTTCTGATATCACATGACACTGACAGGAATAACAGAACTGAGAAAAGCAAAGTATTCTCCCATTTAACAACACTCTGCATTAAACAAGACTTGCAGGTGATAGAAAATCACATAACCATGCGTAGTAAAGCAGTAGATGACACTCCGCAACATTCTCACACACTGTCCAAGCAAAACTGTAGCTGCTACTCTAATTGCAAAGGTGCTTTCATATCAAAATACAAAAAACCACGGCACATTTAACAGCAACTAGCCCTTTCATACAAGGTCATCACATATTCATAATGTGACAAGGAACAAATTTATCAACCTGTCAGCCGTCTTTTATACAATTTCATTTATTCATTGGAGACATAAGTATTAAAGTTCGTCACCTGCCAAGATTATATAGTGGTGGCAATAAACAAATATGAATACAAATATGGAGAACTGGCAAAATGCTACTGACAATGAAAACTACAGCACTGGGAGCAACACCTGTCACAGTGCCCCCGCATCTACTACAATTCCCACGTGAGATCGAACCCAGTCCTCTATGATGAGAGGTGATAACTTAGAGCTGGAACTGTGGAATGGCATTTTATTCAATTCACATATGTGTTTTGATGACTATGGATCAACTTTAATGCCTAACTATATCTCAATGGTTGATTAATGTTTGGATTTGTTGATACTTCTATTAGAATGTCACATTATCTTGCAATGTCAATGTTTACAGACATTCATGTGAGATTTGAAATTACGGAGTTAAAATATCTGATTCTTAATTTAACATTTTTTTAACATACACTATCTACAACTTAGAACAATTAAAACACATCTACCTGTAAAGCACACAACAATGTGCCAGTCTAACAGAACCATCAACAAAGTCAAAGTTCTGTAAACAATTTAGTATAATTAGACAATTAAGATCATGCACATGTAGGTGTACAAACAACTATGTCAAATGAATGACAAAAGCACGTGAAAGACAGCTGCTGAATTTAACAAATTTATTACAGTACAGGCACACACTATACAAGGCATGAAGTTTGTAGTATGTGTTGCCATAAACACATCTCCCAACTACAAGACCAAGTTTTCGGGTTACCTAAGTTTTATTATGTAACAGAGCCACTTGAGCCAAAGACAAATGACATAAAAAATAACAATACTGCACTGTTATTTTCAGCCTACACATAGCACTGCTTATCAAATGAAGTTTTCATTCACAACAAGACTATGCATGTTCTCAACTTTTTATTGTCTTGAGGCTTTTGTACTTCTGGGAAGAATAAAACCTCAACTGCACTGCAGCAAAACCACACATCTAAATCCTCTCATTATGGCTCAGGCCATTCCAACTCCACAGCCATCCTCCAAATGGTATCCACATCCCTTCAACTTGTAATTAAACAGAAAACTGCCACTGTCCAACTTGTTGCAGCAGTTTATCTTACTGAGGTGGGTATTTAAATTTTAGCGCAATTTTATATTAAAAAAAGGGTATTATTGTAACAGAAAAAGTCAAAATAATAATATAAACAGCAGTTTGTGAAATATAAAACACAGATTATGAAGCATGTCTTTACAATGCAGTAAAATTCCTTGTTGCCATTATTTCTTTTTTACATACCACCATTTTTACACCAAAAATATCGTACGATTTTGAAATCTAAACACACGACCTGTACTGCACTGGAGCACACATATTTCCCAAATATTTTCCTAACAATTTCAGGCTCAAACTTCACTTACCCCAAATATAAATCTACTGCTGGGAAGTCAATAGACTACATTTACCAAACTACAGATGAAGTCTGAGACAAGCAGAATGCTACACAATATGGTGTGAAAAAGGAATAAAAATGAGTAATGAAAAAAATGATACAGGGGTGTCTTTATGCAAGGGTAAGAAAGTCATGTGTAATACACTTGTGTTCTGGTAGTCTCTGAAGGCACTAAATCAATTTTGTTTTTAAATGACTTACGTATTACTTCAAGGACAGTGGTGGACTGACATATTTACATCACAGAAATTCATATTTTCAAAGCAATGCACAACAAATTTGGGAACATCTTTAACAAATCAAAATTCTATTCAGGAAGAAATTAAGAGCAGATTGAAGTCAGGAAATGCTTGCTATCATTCAGTGCAGAATCTTTTATCTTCCAGTATGCTATCCAAAAATTTTAAGATTAAGATACACAGAACTATAATTTTGCCTGTTGTTTTAAAAATCACAGAAGAAGGAGAAAAAAAGAAGAGAAGAAAGAAAGAAAGAAAGAAAGAAAAAAGGTGTCAGACAAACAGTAAAATTAATACTCTAAATTACACCTAAATAACACCACATGAAGAGAAACAAGCATAAGGTAACAATATTTTATTTTAAACCAACAGATTTCTTAGTTTCTAATAACAACACAAATTTGCTGATTAAGACTGCCACTGGAATTCACACTATGAGCACAAATAAATTCTGACAAGAGAAAAAGATTCAAATATACAAATACAAAAAAGGAGATACATGGATGCCAAGATTATCCAAACAACAATTTGTACAAAAAAGAAAATAATGCAAATCATAGTTAACATTCCATTAGAGGCAACAAAGGGACTCAAGAACAGCCAAAACAGTGAGACACCAAGACTATTATAGGATTTATACAAATGAGCCTTAAAAGAGCTAACCTTAACAATGATACCATCACCTTCCACTCCATTCCTGGACAAGCAATAGTATAACTGAGGCACTAAAAATTATTACAAAATACAACGCTGTCAACAACCTTCAGTACACATAACTGCAACCACTGTAAATGTCCAAAGCAAGAAGCAGCTACCAGATGGCCAAAACCAATGCTTCATTTTCCCAGACAGCAGCATATTTCTCCTCTTAATACTAAGCTATACTAATTGTCTACCATTACCATTACAACCAGCAGGGCTTGAAAAATACTTGCCTCAGGCAAACTGAAAAGCATAATAAATATAAAAAGTACAGCCTCTGTGCACATGCTTAAGACATATACGTGAAGCAGAGGTCTAACTTCACTCATTTTTAGCCTCAGATCTAGATACAGGTAAGTGGTTGGATTCATGCCCCAGCAACCCCACACATGGGGAAGGAACCCCCATAAACAACTGAATACGACCCAGAGTCAGCGTGGATGATTTAGGAAGAGGACAAAATCTCTTGCACCTGTCAGGAATTGAACTCTTAGCATGCTATCCCAACTCCAGAGATATGTACACACTGAGACTTGGATCTTATATTGCAGAAGGGACCACTTAAAGCAAACATAAAGAAAAGTATAAATCAAGGAAATGATAATGTATGTAGCTGTTGTAAATTTAATACATCAGACTGATACCATATTACATTAAAAGCATGATCTAGTTCACTTTTTCCACGTTCAGTACAGTAAGTTGCTACTTTCTTGTTATCTGCCAAACACTGCATGCCACATTCACAGCACTACTAAGGCAGCCATCATATTATCATCATCAAATTTATGAGGTATTTCCCCACACTGTCAATGCCTTTCAGTACCAACAAAACAGTGCTGGAGATTCACTTTTTCCACTACAATTTCCTCCTCTTCCACAAACATATCAAATGCAGTTTTCTTACATTTTTTTCTCAAGTTCTCACACATTACATCATCAGAGGACACATAACGAAACGATACACCTGCTTTCAACTGATCCCAGTCTTCTTCTATGCTCACCGTTACACCTTCTTCATCAATGGTTTCATTGAAATGCTATATAAATTTCTAAAAATAGTTCACTACTGCCACAAGCATGACACAGCACAATTCCACAATGTAATACAGCACACTCAAAACAAGTACCTTTAAAAATGCTGCATCATGAAACAACTTGTAATCAATCACAGAAATAACTTTTCTTACAAGATGCTTGTGGCAAAAATTTCTGAATGGCCTCAACAGTTCCTGGTCAAGTGGTTGAGAATGCCAGTGCAGTTCAGGCGAAAAAGATGCAACATTTTCATTCCATACACAACTTATGTCTACAAAATGATTGGCACACTTGACATTTCTAATCCTACTTCCTTTCTCTACCACTACCTTTACTGTTTTCACTTTTTGTCTTACTTGCCACAATGGGCACAAGAAATCATGCAACTATTTATAATACAAAGTGTAAACACGGATCAGATACCCAACTACATTTATCATCATATTAATAAACTCAAGAACAAGCAAAATGAACCAGCCACAACATTAACTTGTAAACACGCACAATGAATCAACCAATCACAGGGCTTAGTGACCATTACACAGTTCTACAAGTGCTTGCAAGATGGGGAGCGCGTGTACCTGAAATGCCAAGAGGCCAATTTAGTTCAGTTTGAATGTACAGATGAGGAATTGCGTCAAAAGCAAATATGTATATTCCAGGAATATAGAACACTTTTCTTATGAAGTACTGGTGAAACTGTCACAAATGTGTGCAGAATCAATAAAAATCTGGAATCCAAGTTTCACTCTTCACTGTATATAGGTTTTCTGTTTTCTTTTCTTTCTTTCTTTCTTTCTTTCTTTTTTTCTTCTTTTTTTTTTTACATTTATGCTGAGTAACGTATGACTTAAATGAGAACCCAAGGAAAGATATATTAACAGTAACACAGAACATCCACAAAACAAACATGACAGACACAGTACTCACAAAATTCCAGTGACAAAGCATATGAAATCCTTCCACCACACATCCTACTTACAATGTCAAAAATTATTCTAAGACATTAGAACTGCTTAATGGTAATTCAGTGACAAAGATATTAGAATCTTAGCCACTACTAAGGTACAAGCAAGGCTTCTGCGTGGCAAATTAATTTCAATCCCTGGCAAAGAGAAATTGGATAAATTTTCATCTGGAAAAATGTTGAATACATTTTGAAACCAACTAAACTGTGAAAAGTTCTTTTACTACACACCTGCTTTATAAACAGCCAATATTTGAATTCAAAGGATACTAACGACGGTAAAATGCAGTTAGCTAGACTAGTATGTTCCACACTCCATGCATTAATCGGATCCAAAAATATATAAAGAACCAACAATGCACTATAATATTTATGATGTAATTTATTCAGAGTATTCTCACCAACATGTTTTGGCCAGTAATCTGGCCATCTTCAGGGTGATTTCTTATTACAAGCATACAATTGTGGTTAAATGTGTCACCATCCCTCCATAATAATTAAAATTGCATAATTTTGGTTAAAATTATTTAAATAATATAAATATAGGCCAAGAATGGATAATTATTAAAACGGTAGAAGTTAAAATTGTTTCGTGTTTATGGAGTGATGACTAAAGCAGTAATATGATGAGTTCAAATCCAGAGTATAGGTGATGTGTTGTCGGTGTGGTAGTGGTGGACTAGTACACCACACCGACAACACACTACTAGTCAGAATTGTTCCGATTAGTACACCACATCACCTATACTCTAGATGAGAACTCATCATATAACTGCCTTAGCCATCACTCTGCAAACATTAAACAAAAATTATATGATTTTAATTATTATAGAATGATGTGACAGTTAACCACAACGTAGTTATCAACATCCTTACAATATGGTAACCATGCACATTATATCGCACAGAATGGAATACTGCTACCACTGACTAAATAAACACCAGAATTCCAGCACATTAATGTGTACAAAGATGCTCCCTATCCTTTAAGGTATCTGCCATACTTCAAGACAATGTTCCTCACGTTAAATCACATTGATATAACCAAAAATACGCCTATTCAAAGTTGAACAGTTATGGATATAATGGCAAGGTACGTTTTAAAGAATGAGAACCGTTAAACATTTACTTATTAACAAGCACATAATAAAACAAGGAGAAATTTGTAGTGCCATAATACAGATGTCTCTACTTTGACAGGGGTGACATACAGGCACTTAATAACAAAAACTCATACTAGTTTCATATAAATCAACCTTAGAGCTCCAGGTACTTTATATAACACACTCACCTCCACGTGACTTTATTTTAATTTTACCAAGGACATACTCTAGTGTTTAAGAACTTAAAAACAAATCAACAGGTCTCCATAGGACACAAATTCGTTATTTCATTTAGAAAAACGGTGACATGTTTTTGGTCTAAGAGACCATCATAAGGCCATCATTACTAAGACTGCACCTTATTTTTAGATCTTTTTTAATGAGGACCTGATGAAGGTCTCTTAGACCGACGCATGTTGCTGTTGCCATTTTTCTAAACAAAATAATGAAGTTGTGTAAGATGAAACTCTAATCATATGTTTTTAAGTCCACATGGCTTGACTTGGCTATCGGCTCAAGGACAGCATGGGCAGTGCAGCGATATGCATAATGTTAAACAAAGAGTGAGAAGAACTGCAAACATATTATATTTTTCTCCTGCCATTGTCTCTGTAACTGCACAACTTCAGATATAGACATGCTTGGTTATACTGCTGTAAATTACCCTAACACACACTCTCCCAAAGTACGGCCGATTCCTCCTGAAACACCTTGTGTGTGTACACGAGGTATACAGAACTAAACCTGTTCCAAGTACAGGCATGGGCGAAGGTACTACAACAGTTAACAAAAATCACCACAGCCATTTAGACAGGAGTATATATGTAAGTTGGCATATCCCACCTACAAAACAATTCCCTTGGCCGATCCCTTATGTACCACAGCCACATGCACATGTGTGTACATGATGTGTACATCCTTTGTCCATAAAGTTCTGTGACTGAGTCTGTAAAAAATACAAAATACAACCTCACAACTAATGCTTCCTGTCCCCTTCAAAGTAGTTCCCTCTGCAGTCAATATAATGTTGCCAGTGTTTCTGCAAGTCCTAAAAGCAGCTGGTGAATGCCTGTGAGCTCCATTGTCGCAGCTGCTTGAATAGCCTCGATATTCTCATGTCGCCGTCCTTTTAACCTATTTTCAGTCGTGGGAACAGAAAAAAATCGCATGGAGAGAGATCAGGGCAGTACGGGGGATGTGGAAGCACAGTAACGTTGTGTTTAGTGAGAAATCTTGAGACGTGTCGTGCAACAGAGTCCATTGTCCAGACGCCCACAGGTCATGACGACATTGAAGTGCCTCGCGCATGCGCCTGAATACGGAGATGTAAACTTCTTGGTTGACCGTTTGTCCTTGTGGGACAAATTCGTGATGAACAATACCCCAAGCATCGAAAAAAACCATAATCATCATCTTTGCTGTCAATGGCTGCCCCTCACTTTCTTTGACGGTCGAGTACCCGTTGACCACCATTTGGCGCTTTGCCTCTTGGTCTGAGGGTTGTACTGGAAACACCATGATTCATCCTAGGCAATGATAATGTTGACGAACGTGGCGTCGTTCTGCGCCTCGTGTAACCAATCAGCACAAATTGAAGCTCGTACCTCCTTTTGATCCTGAGCGAGTGCGTGCGGGACTAGCCTGGCATTGAGTTTTTGTTTACTCAAGTCCTCCCGCAGAATTCGGTGGCAGGTTGACTTACTGATACGCAGGACATCAGCCAACATGTGCACTCTAACAGTACGGTCTTCCCTTATCATGTCTCTGATGTGCACCACGTTGTCTTCATTCCATGAACTCAAAGTCCAGCCTGATCTTGTGTCATCCTCCACTGACACCCTACCCAAGACAAATCACCTGTGCCACCCGAACACTTGCGCCCAAGATAAAGCTTCATCGCCGTAGACATCATGTAGAAGCTGCAATGTCTCTGTGGCTGTCTTGCCCAGCTTCACACAGAATTTGATGTTAACTCACAGTTCAACTCGGACGCCCATTCTTCTAATAGCAAAAATCGCCACTGGCAAGGGACACGGGGTTTCCCACCGCGTCCTGCTGCCTAGCAGAGGTCTAGCGAACTAACATGAATACCTCAGGTGAGTCACAAAATGTCCAGGTACTTGCACATCGCAAGTGGAATTGAGCAACATTTGCCTAAGTCGAGATATTAAATCAGTCTCAGAACTTTACAGACAAAGGATGTATATATGGCTTCTGATGGTTTACTTTTAACACTTCAAGACATGAAAATTGCATGACATTTGGCCAAGACAATATGCAGGATGTTTGGGCACCTCCCATCGCGTAGCATTCAGTTGGTCCTAAACTGTGAGACACATACGCACAGACATCATAATACACCAGGACAATGCCACCACTGACTTTACTCAGACATTTTTCTTAATCTTGGTAAGCAGATTTTGAAGAATATGATTGTAACAGTTTGCAATGACTGTATTATTACAGGATCTTAAGGGCAGAAACAAGGTTCCCTCGATGTCAAGAAACACAGTCAATCTCACTTTACCAGCAATTGCTCATTACATGGAATTATTGTTGGAATGCCCCCATTGCATGCCTGCTGGTTTTCCTGTGGTTTAAAATGATGACACCACGTCTTATCGCCCAACACGATCTACGATATATGCATCACCTTCAATACGGTATCTCTACAAATGTTCCAACAATAACCAACAGGCAACACTCCTTGTGCGCGTTGATTGTATGTGTGTGTGTGTGTGTGTGTGTG
>Ga0131853_10008603_pt1 | contig 18617 bp, 8 predicted proteins | sample TergutLab28metaG_FD_92764 | JGI IMG/M metagenome (GOLD analysis project Ga0131853, IMG submission 92764) | Labiotermes labralis P1 segment gut microbial communities from Petit-Saut dam, French Guiana - Lab288 P1 (version 2) (version 2) | ecosystem: Host-associated > Arthropoda: Insects >...
GACCCGTTGCGCTGACCACGTGACACCCCTATATCCGCAAAAGTTGGCACTAACTTCGCCGACCGGCGGCGGCCGCTCTGTCGGTATAGTTCGCGTGCGGACTAAGGCCACGGAGTTTAGTTTCGTTTAACAAAGATGCGTTTTGTTGGTTTATGTTGTACGAAGAGTGTAGCTTATGAATTTATAATGTGGCGTGACTACAAGTAACATTTCTGAATCGGTGAAATTTTAACATCGTGTTCAAATACGTAAATCAAATTTTTGTTTAAATTAAGACATGGACAGGCTTTATTGAGAGGTTTGTTTTCTGAATACTGGTAGAATATAATACACACACACACACACACACACACACACATATATATATAGGATTAAAAATTGTCATTGTGTGCGGGAATAGGAGAGAAAATTAATTGCATATCATTGAGCTATCCGTTTGTCATTTGAAAGCTTATGGGTTGCATGGAGGTAACATAATGTCACGACTTTCATTTGTTTCTTGGCGAACTGTCCGTATGTACAATCAGCGTGAAAACTGTGTTTCTTTATTATTTTCCGAAGCACACCGCATGAAGATGACTACCGGGTAAGACGCTGACAAGAAGAAGGGGCATGAGAGACATTAATGATAATAATTCAGCTTTCAGTAATTAGTGCGTTGAGAAAATTTGGAACTAACTTAAAGTTAATATAATTTGAAACTTATGGGAAGTTGAAAATTGAAGTGCTGTTTTGCAGGATTGTAATACATATAATTTAATTTCATATTCTTTCTCTCTTCGACATTCATGCACAGAAAACAGTATTCCAGGCTTATGTGTTATCATTTGTTCTATTAGTAATAAAAAAAAAAGAACTTAAAATGCAGTCCCACGTTTATTAAGTAGTGACCGGAATTGCTGAGTAAAGTCATAAAGCCATAAAGTTACAGGGTGGGTAATTTCAGTATGTTGAAGGGTACATTCGGAGACAATATTAAACACTGCAGAGTTTGTTTTGAAGTTAGGAGACAACTGAGTGTTAGGAATTATTATTATTATTATTATTATTATGCACTAGTAATTATATTAGAGGCACGCGGTTGTGCAGTTGGTTGAGGCACTGCGCTACAAGTCGGAATGTTGCGGGTTTGATTCTCGATGGTGTCATCGGAATTTTTCAGTGACATAATCCTTCCGGCCGTACTATGGCCCTGGGGTCGAGCCAGCCTCTAACAGAAATAAGTTCCTGTGGGTAAAGGCGGTCGGTGCGTAGGGCTGACAACCGTACCACCTTCATGAGCCGATTTTCTTGAAATCTTGGAGCCTTAACCTTCTGGAACGCTCAGGGCCTGTCCAGGCCTCTAGTGGGATTGCGTTTTAATAGTAATTATATTATATAAGCATTGTTATGTTTAATAACATGAATGTAGGACAGTGTGCATTCTTCAACGGAAGACAGTAAATTGCAAGAGAGCGCTAGGAATTATTTGTGTTTTAGTAGGGTGAAGGAAGTGATGAATACCATCTACTACGTTTATGCAAAGAAAACTGGGTATTTTTCACCAATCAGCCAGTATAAATTTCAAGAGGGCACAACGACTGGACGTGTTGCTGGGATAAGTTGCAGGAAAGCAGAAGAAAAATTTTTATGGGGAAAAGTCATTGAAGAAGGAGTTCGTAGGTTCACGTTAATCTTAGAGAAACGAACTGGGTTGGGAGGGATGTGAAAGGAACTGGCTGAGAATCATATAAAAAAGGCAGGGTTTGATATTACCAGTGTTGAAATTTCGACTCCTGCTGCCCAACTTAACACAGACAACACCACACTAGTATGGTACTCGGGGACAGAAAATTAGGTAACTACCCATGGATCTGCCAGCGGAAACCACAGAAAATCCTGAGTTATAAAACATCAAAATATAGAGTATTTCGGTTTATTTTCTTTTTCAAACATAAGAATTTTTACAATATTTTTACAGAAACTTTTTTATCCTATGTTTCATCTTGTCCAGAAAAGTAGCTTAGATTTTGTTTATCGACGTGTTTTGTTCTAACTATTGTGCCCCTTTATTAAAATGAGGGGCCGGTGGGTAATATATGAAGAAGTAAATTAACAATACGAAAACAATAAGTTAAATAATTAGATATTGTAATAAAATGTTGCTATCCTATGTGCAGCACTAATGGTATATTCTTTCTTTGTTGTACTAGTCTTTACCACATGTGGTTTCAGTGTCATATTCACTGGACATTTCCATCCCGTGGGCAGCAACATGTGGACTAGTTCAGAAAAATAACTCTGGCTGCCAGTTGTATTAACGCATTTTCTGGTCACTTTATGATGCTGCTGACACAGATAACTGCTCTCCATCTGAACGGTCGAGACTGATTAATTGCTGCATTGCCACGGCAGATGGCGGGCACTTCATTATATCAATTTCATTTCCTCTCTTCGCCATTGCTAGGGACTTCTCGGCGCCTGCCACCACTGGCTATCATCGGTAATATACTTGAACAGTTGGACGCTGGTGGTTCAGGAATGACAATGTTACCAACTGAACACCTCTTTCTCTCGTACAGAGACACGCCTACTGATTCACTTATGGCGAATAAAAGTGGAGTTGTGTAGAAAAAGGAAAATGAGAGCGATAGAGAGAGAGAGAGATATATATAAACAACGTAGCCACATGAGACGGAAATTCATTTAATTAAACAATTTGCGGTTTTATGTACCAATGAAAAAAATGTTAAATTTTATTTTCGGTTTAAGTAAATATGTGTTAATATTCGTTCTGTTGCCCAAGGCCTAAACTACTTTCATATGAAGCAAAACACAGTAAAATGATGATAATTTTTAAGTACCTGAATTCAAAATACTCGTAATTGTGTATGTTCAGTACCTGAATGTGTGTTTGTGATGGTATTGAGTGCCGTCAAATAACGTGTTGCAGCCGCTATGTGTGCAGCACAGTGAATGTTACGGTAAATATAAGAGTCGCTGTCGTCATCACTGAAGCTATAGCTCGCTAGAATCTTTACGCTTTGAAGATGAAGATTAAAGCGAATTAAATTTAAAAATTCAATTTGTACAAGATAATAAATATATAAATTATTTTTCGCTCGTTAAATAACCTGTCTCATAATGCTGTATCGGGTACTAAGCGATTTATTTTAGATTTATATAAAACACAGAATTATACTCTGAGAGGGGAATGTAGTGCATATTAATGTTAAATATGACTGTACGTAAAATAATCACTGGACGGTAAAGAGTTAATTTCTGTTAATTTTTTTTGCCAAATTTTTCTGTTCATGTCATGGCTCCGGAAATCGAATTTGTTTCCTCAACAATTTTAATGCATTATCTGCACATACAGGTCAATTTTATTTTCAACTCATTGTACTCTTTCATATATTAAGGGTTTTTTTTACATGTTTTAGCCCTAACGTTTGGTCACCTTCACGTAGTACATGTTACATGAAAGTCATACAGATTTAATACACAGCATTTTCAATGGTAAATCGTATAATATAAATTGACGAGGAAAACGTATATATGTATAAAAGTAGGCGGTATTATAGGAAATACGTACAGGAGCATTGTTTACATTATACACAGTTTTTACGTAGGTTATTCGGAAAGTAAGTACCGTCTGCGCATATCTCTCGCGCATCCTCGAGACTGTCACTTTGCGCATATGCAGTGACTTCCTCTATCAATTAAGAAGCCACAGACGCCATTTCGTGAAATTCGTGTATGTTTATGTTTGTTCCTGTGCGTTAAACATGTTTAAGACAAATGAATGGGCCGCCGACTGTGAAATACGGTCTGTAATTCGTTTTTTAAAAGCTAGGAATGTGCTACCAAGTGAGATTCATCACCAGATCTGTCAAGTGTATGGTGACAATGCAATGAGTGATGGCATGGTTAGGAAATGGGTTCGGATGTTCAATGAAGGACGACAGAACGCGCACGATGAAGCGCGAAGTGGGCGTCCATCTTTGGTGAATGATGATTTGGTGAGCAAGGTCAACGAAAGAGTGCGTGACGACAGACGTTTCACAATTTCTGATCCGTCCCTGCACTTTCCTCAGATTTCAAGGACTCTACTCTATGACATTGTCAACAGTCATTTGCGTCGCAAACGGTCGCATTTTATGAGGAGGGTATACAAAAACTTGTACCCCGCTAAGATAAGTGCCTCAATAATGGCGGCGAATATGTGGAAAAATAGTTTGGGAATGTAGAATCTCATAACAATAACATTTTATACTAAACGTTACTCGATTATTTTTTTACAGCAAAACGGTGCTTACTTTCTGAATAAGCCTCGTACTATTTACCAACAATTATGTTATATGTTAACTCTATATGATTTTTGTGTAACATGTACTCTCTGAAGATGGCCAAATTTTATGGTCGAAACCGTGTAGCAGTAACCTTTATATGTGAACTAATGCAATAAGTTGAAATTAAATTCACCTGTATATGTCTGCTGCATGGAAGATATATGATACTAAACATATTTTACCCACTTTTAGGCGCGTTCACAAAATTGCGAAAAGCGACTGTTAGCTTCGTCATGTACATCTGTCTGTCCTTCCGTCCATATGGTGCAACTCGGCTCCCACGGGACGGATTTTTATGAAAGTTTGAGTTTTTTGGAAAATCTATGCAGAAAATTCAAATTTCTATAGAGTGTTACAAGAATAACGGTTGTTGTACGTAAAGACCAATATACATTTTTGATCATATTTCTCTCCATTCCCTTCTTAGAATGAGAAATGTTTCAGACGAAAGGTGTAGAGAAAATCAAAACAACATTTTATGTTCCGTAACTTTTTCCTAAGATCGTGCAGTTTATGAGATAATGTAGCAAAATATGGTAGAGCCAAACAGACCACAGATGGCTATAGGGCGCATGCGCTTTGAACACTGGATGTCCAAGGCCACGGACACTACTCGAAGTATTTAAAACTTATTACATTTCCAAGCAATAGTTACACGAACGTGCCTTAGTGTTACGTTTATACCTACATTGCATCTCTTGTCTCTCGTATCTTCGTTGTAGATATCTCTTCGTGTTCCTTCTGGTATCACTTTCTTTGCTGGAACCCTAATCCATTGTACTCAACTTTATTGGGACTCAGAGCGTTGCTGCAGATGTAGACCAGTCTGCTCTACTCATAAGTCCTGTAATTCCTTTTGTCCACTGCCTGTGTTGGTTCGAGCGAAGCTTGGGACCTTCTTTTTGCATATTGTTAGTGAGTAAGCCTCTGTCGCCCTCCACTGGACTGTACTAGTGTAGTTTACCAGCACCTTAACCCATTAAATTTCAATGGTTATTATATGTGCAAAAAGAATTAACGATTAACCACTTGCATTTTGCCGACGGAGTATATAATTTTGTGTTTCCAAAAATAAACAGCGATTATTTCCCTTAACAAGTTTAACCAAGTGTAAAACCCAAAGTTTTAAACAAGATTTAGACTTCTTCGATCGTAGTGTATTGCTGATTAGATTTCCTGCTTCGAACTTGACCATCGATGTCGAATATCAATAAATTTTATGATCCCGATTTACTTGAACTGATCGTAGAATTCACAGCTTTTAGTACTGCTTCGTTAATCACCACTTACAGCCTCTTGAGCGCCCCTCAAATTATTTCTTTAAAACTCATGCGACTTAGCATACATGCTTATCAGACTGAATAAGAAGACCTATTCAACAATTTGTAAATAGTTTATTTGGTCTGTGAAGAAATCACAAAATTAAAATGTTGAATTTTTTGGTTGGAATATTGCAGATCTTCACACCTCTGATCAACTACAAACTGCCACCATTCTGAAATTAATAAACTTTTCTCAAACTTCTAACGCAAATACAATAAAGTTTTCTCTGTGTGTTAAGTACTACACTATGAAGTTACGTGTATACGATTGCAATATAGCTACATTTCTGATTATGACACTATTCAGAAGGGGATTGTCACTGTCATGCTCGGGCCGATTTATCTCCAATCTTCATTGTATATGAGGCTGGGTGGGCTCCTGGGATATTATAGTACATAAATGCAGAGACAAACTCTTGGACTAGGCCATAATTAATTCTGATCACCCAAGGTCCATCCCATAGTGGATTCACTACTCCAACTGAGCTGTCTGTTCTTCAAACTAGCAACGGAGTGTTGCGAAATATCACAATATTGGAGCTTCCCAATTAACAAACATAGCTATAACTCATATGGCATTCTTTAGTGGAAGAGGAATTGTGTAAATTAAAGACTGTCCCTTAACATGGCAAGCAGGCATACAAAGAGTTCGGCCCCGGCGCTAGAAGCGGGTGAGTAGTTAGTGGCGTGCCTCGGCCGCTTTTCCTCCGGGAAAGAGAGCAGGTACCCATGATGAAAAACTGTAGCTTCAAGTTACATGAAAGTTTTGAGAATTTTAAGTTGCAGTAATTACAGCTGACCCCGTGGGGCACAGTTCTTCATGATGAGATAATAGTTCTGAAATAGGCAAGAAATTCCCTGCTTTATGTGCTTCCGGCAGTTTATTGTCGTATTGACAGAGGCTCTTAATGGCACCTGTCTTCAGACAGATGAACCTAGGTTTTATTTCTTTCAGATACATTTTAACATTACCTTTCCTATCATCTGCGCCTAGGTCTTACAAATTACATCTTTCCCTCGAGTTTCCGGACTAAATTTAAGTCCAAGGCTCAGTGTATCTTTCCATAATATAACACTCTAACAGTGTGAACATATTTCTCAAAACCTTCGTCCTAGTTGCAGGATTTCACGATGAAAAGCCACAACGTTTCGGAGATTTGATCTGTTTCCTTCCTCGGCTTAGTGAGGCAGAGGAAGAGTGTACTCTACCAGTCTCTATGTAGTGACAGAAACTCTTGCTAAAGGACACAATAGAACAGGTTCTCGCTTGCGCTCTTTCCACTTGAAGGAGACGGATCAGTTGTCAGAAAGGTGCGTGCTTTTAGCCCGGGACAATGGAGAGTGTCCTAAATTACATTCACGTCTACCACATTCGCAGCAACTTCCCACCTGCAACGTGAGGACCTATCGTGCCTTGGTGACAGGAAATGCACTTAGTATGTAGTTAAAATTTTATTTGGAATGTTGGACCTACAGATTTCGTAATGAGTCATTAGCTCCAGGTTCTTTCTTGTAGCTACTGCATTACGTATTTTGCTGGGAATACGAAATGTAAATGTAAATGCCGGTAAAACTGGTGAGTCTGCACAAAAGAGTAAGTACGGAAGATAAATGTGTAACATCGAAACACAAAGGAAAAAGAAGAATAATGTAAGGCGCCGTGAGTCGCATGGGACCCACAAGGATATCACGTTACAGACCTTTAAAACAAAGAAGAAACATTTTGCTGCAGAAATAGGATTAAATGGTAGTGCGAAGAAGGGACTGGGACTGAGTGGGCTTATGTGAGGAATAGAGACGGTATAAAAATGTAACTGTAGAAGAACATGAAATGTAAGCACTCTTATAGATGAATCTGATGCTATTTGCGTTTTTTTTGGCGTTGTGGTATGCTGTGGATTAGATGACACCAGTGTGGCTAATGTACTCGTTGTACTGAGCAGTCGCTCAAATCGATTGCCTTGGTAGTACCTTGAAATGGGCCTTGCGTGAATTTTTCACATAATTCCCAATTCCTTATTGAAACTATCGTCGACTGGCGTACGAACCATTGGTTATCAGCCTCTTAACAATGCTGTTTCATCTGCAGTGTTTATAAAGAGTTAAGCGACTAGGGAAAGTTTTGATTATCTAAAAAGTAACTGCATTAACTTCAATAAAGTATTTATAGTCATCATTGTTAAAGCTCTGTTACCACCTGTCTGCGGATAGACCTTTTTTTTTACGATTTTCTAACCACATTTCTGTATGCATTTGTGTTCCGGAATTCATGCTACACACGTTGTATATTTTCATTTATTTATACAACGTTCTGCAACCTGAGATCCACCAAACAACAATTAAAAAATCAGTTTTTACCTAACGGTATTATTTATTACGAAGACCAGTACTTCAATTCTGTATGTAAAAATAATCGTTGCTTCTTCTTATAATGCTATGAGACATGCTCTGCAGGTCAGCTACAAGTGGCTACATGTGAATAACTTAAAATATTCTATAGAAATACAGTGAAATTCGGAGGGAATATACATATATTTCTTATAAAAGCGTATTCGTAAACTCTATAGCTGCAGTTAAATCAACCTCACAGGAAAAACTGCAAGGTAATTTGGTGCATATAACAAGCAAGTTCTAGCAATTGAGAGACGCGAATGAATAACAAAGCGTTTCAATGATTACTGTGAGAATAAATGTGTTATTTAACGACTTCGCTGATTTCTAGGATTATATATTTCCTGTGATAGATAAAATATTATAGAACATTATTGGAATAATACAATAATAAAAACAATGCATTCAGAAAAAAATCTATCCCAGTGGCTCTTTGTTTGACAAAATCCCATTGGGACTGGACCGAGATCGAACCCGAGGCTCCTTAGTGAAAGAACAGCATATAACTGCCTGAGTTATGGCAAGGCCCTTTTATGAAATAAACAATGCAGGTTTCTCCGTTACGCTACGCATAATCAGAGAGGAAATTCTAAGACCCTTGGGTGTAAACTTGATTTGAGATTTACATTCTCCATTCTTGCTGTCTGTGTGCCCCGAGTAGCATGCTACAGGCTTTTCCGCCAACTAACAAGGTTATATATGCTAAACACTGCGCCGGGGCGTTGCTGCTACTGCTGCTACTGGGAAAAGGAATTTAATTATTGTTTTACGAGAAATTCATAACCTTGAGAACTTGCAGTTCTGTTTCTGAGTAAGTGGGTTGGTGACTTCTGTAGTGGAGCCAGCTAACAAGATACAAACCATATTGTTCACTCATACACAACAGAATGCTACTTCAGGCTGAAAATACAGACATCCCACAAAACCTCACACGTGTCACACCTTTATTTGTTACAGACGATACGTGGGCTCCATCTACTCTCTTAAGCGCATCTCTTGTATACGACGTCTACATTACTGAGTAAAAATTTTCAGCATTTTACAAAGTATTAACCCTGTGTTCCCTGAAGGCCTTTTGTAGCGGAACTGTTATTATAGAAGTTTTTTTAAAAAAACTCGCAAAAAATCTCCTTCAGGAACAATATCGCTATGTGATGGCTGGGGAATTTGGACAAAGAAGATGAATTACGAAAATGGAGTAGTACATTAATATCGACACGACTTAAACCAGCAGTGCTTCTCAAGGGGTAATTTTTCGCTACTGAATTCATAAAAACGGAAGGACCCAACAGTGCCTTCTAACTTTTTCAACATAATTACTTCTTACGTGAGAAATTTGGAAAAGAAATCATATGCGGTTAGATGAGAGCGAAGTACGTTTGTGTGTATGTGTGTGTGTGTGTGAGAGAGAGAGAGAGAGAGAGGGAGAGAGAAGAAGACGACCTTGACCATGACCTATGACCTGAGTGTGAGGATGAATGTCCCACTCCAACTTTTGAACAATTTTTCTGATTTTTACCAATTTTGGTATGAATTTACGTCACCCTCATTCGTGTTTTTTTTTAATTTCCGAAAATTAATAATTTTAATATCATTGCAGACGCGTCTGACACTTGAGTAGTTGCGTTCTTCTCGGGGAAACACAGTCATTCGGGCAAAATCCAAAGAAGGATCTGTCTAGAACATCATACCAAACTTTGTGTACCTATGCCGACTACTCGGTAACACAGGGCGTTCCGAATAACGACGGAATGTAATTTACAGAAAACGCTACAGCCCATTCTTTTGTCACAATTACATAGGTGCACTCGGAGGCTGGGTGCACATGTAAAGTGAGAGCAACTCCACCTACGTAAGGTACGAGGCGCTCACTTCAGTGGCTTACCAGATTTTATACTACGTCAATTTAAGTGTCTTTGTAATGTATTCAATTCTACAGTCGAGGTTATTTTATCAGGAGTACAAGACAGTTATTGGTGAATAATTTTGGATTTTAACTGCACCAGTCAGACATTACTTAGGTCTTTTTTTTAAACTCATGTTTCCGTGCATCGTAATTCAATGTTAATACAAATCCAACCAGATGCAACAGTATGCAGATATTTATTTACTGCAAAGTCACTCTTCATGTTTCTGATGTCATAGCACCCATCATCAGGAGTACTAAAAACTGTAACCGCAGCCTCCGGTACAGGTCATAATACTGGTACAACTACTTCCCTCCAACGTGGCAAGATCAGGCCACGTTGGAGGGAAGCAGCTGTACCGATATTATGACCTGTACCGGAGGCTGCGGCTACAGTTTTTAGTACTCCTGATGATGGGTGCTATGACTTCAGAAACATGAAGAGTGACTTTGCAGTAAATAAATAAATGCATACTGTTGCATCTGGTTGGATTTTTATTAACACTGAATTACTTACATCATTTCTTGTTTTAGTCATTTAAAGCCATATCGAACAATACTGTGCCGGATACCGTATGGGGTAAAATTAAAATACTATGTTTTAAATATATATATATATATATATGAAATGTAATGGAAATCTTTAACAACCATTAAATCTTAACTTTGAATTTGTTATTTTTGTGCATTTTCTCCAGTCGAAAAAAAAACCATATGGCTAAAGAAGACGTGAAGCGTTACGAAATAAGTATCGCCAACAAGAAGCAACCTCGCTTACATGCGTGGCGTCTGTATCTAACGTTCTGCTAATTTCGTAGAAATTGCTTAACTTCATCGTGCAACTAAACCATATACTGCGGGGAGTAAGGTTACTTGTACACTGCCGTCACATTAAAGGGATGAGATCATAATGCTGTGACGTAGGTGAAAGTTCACTTAAGATGTGAGAAAACCTTCAAGACAGAGGCAGCGTGGTGGGGACCCAGGCATACATGGGGAATAATACAATAAATACATGAAATTAATCTAAAAATGTATCGTGTGGCAGCAGTGAGGTGTTTAGGAGATTTAAGGTCCGGAAACTCTGTTACTGGGAATTAACCCTTATCCTGCTAACGTGGAGAATATGGCGAGCTCCGAATAATGCTATCAAAGGGCAGATGGGATTTAACTCGGCGTTTAAATGGTTAAATAACTACTCGTAATTAATCATTATTTTCACTAATAATATTCACAAAAATTTTAAGGTGTCTTGCAACTTAGCTGACGGTGTAAACAATTATGTTTAAATGACTGTATTTTGTATTTGATAGAGATTGATCTAAAACAATATACCGAAATTGGACCAAAGTGATTAAATCAACGTTTGCAGAAAAGATGTAATATTTTCCTTCTACTTGCACTGAAAAGCTGGCATAATTACGGTGGACGGTGTGACAGCCTGTCACAACTTACAGCACGAAATGTGCTAGTTAAAAGTTTTGCAGGTTGAAAGAAACTGAATTCAATTTTAAGGTAAGAATTGCAGAGTCTTAAGTGACATCCTTATCTGTAAGATCAGCATAAAGTGGCCAACGTTTAAGAAACCAAAGCGTGTCTAAGATATTTACTCCATGACCCACAGAGTTTGAAAAAAGCCAATTTTTTTTTGTGATTTATTATGAAACTGACTTTTCACCAAATGCTTCTTGTGGATCAAAGTGAGTCAAGCAAATGTTGTATACTGAGACAGTTTTTTCCTGTGCCCCTCTCCCATCATATAATTGATTTCTGCGAATAAAACATACCTTTCAGATACATTTTTGTTTTAGTTTTACGGTGTCGTAATATACCTAAATTTATGTGCAACAGAAAAGTTTTACATGTCAGTAAATAAAAATAAACATAAATGTAATGCCGGACTGTATCATGTGGAATGTATGTGAGAATCGCCAAATTCTGTAGGGGATGAATTGCCTTTTAAAAATTGTATGAAGTTGCAAGGCCAAAATTATTGTTTATTAGACCCTGTACAGGTGAATTTTATATTAATATGAATCATTCCGTACGTCGTCATTAAGTCAGTCACATTAGCCAACAAATGCCTTAACAGTTCTACAAATTTTATACAAGTTTAAAAAACTTCTACATGTTCGGGGAGTCTCAAATGCAAAGGAATATAAAAAAACCAGTACTATAGTCTTGCAAGTATAGCCATGTATTAGGATATTTAAAATGTTAAATGTATCAAATGTAAAATGGAATGTATAAAATTACAGCGTTATTTGACATTACGTTTATCGTAATGCTGAGGAGTTTCAGACCCCAGTCCATTGTCAGTTTATGCTACGTGAATGTACAGTGCATGCAAACAAACATAGGAGTCCATCCGGTGCCGTCCAAAAGGATCTAGTCCCGGCTGAGTGTGTCGGTGTGTATCGTGCCAGGAAATGCTGCATATATTTTACAACTTTAAAATTTTAAATATCGTAACATTTTACATTTTACTCCAAAGTTTGACGTAGCAATTGGTGCATGTACTCCTTTATGTTTGAGAATCCCTGAGGATGGCGCCTCAGTGCCGGAGCATGTAGGAGTTTTTTTAAATCTTTGTATTGTTGTAATATTATTACGTGCATTTTTTATGCATGTGATTGATTGATTTACAAGTTAGTTTACAACTTACTCTTAATTAAGGTGTTACATAAATATATGTGCATTAAATTTCAATGAAGGAGAAGAAAATTCCAGAAGTTGAATATTTTATGCGTCGAAGATAAAATTATGGGCAAGAGAGAGGCGGAAAGCATGTCTTATGTAATGACGCTGGAAATTGCTAAGGTTATATCCATAGCGGTCGGCGGTGAGAGAATCATATACGAGCATCAAACATCGTGACATGATACTGAAGGGAAGACCAAATTACTCGGACAAAATCCTATCCTCCTGTTACTCTGCCCACAAACAATTATATGGACTCGCCTGGGATCGATTCTGGAACTCCACGATGAAATGTTGACGTCTAACCGCATGAGGCATGCCCTAGTTAATTATCCAAAAGTTTTCAACAGAATCGAGAAGTTTACTTTGGGAAACTGTTCTTACCATGCCAAAACCCATCACTGCTTCACTCCAGTTGATTGTTATTCTTCAACATAGGAAGTTGTAGTAAGAAAAGAGTACTCCACTTTCTCATGCAAGAATCGAGTGGAATTTCTGAAAGCGATGATATGAATTAAGGGCCTTTAAGCTTGAAGGATGTAGTTGATCTCGGAAAAAGAAATTTAACGTGCACTATGTTACGAAACGTCGTGACAGGCTGAGGAGTCCACACGCAATTTCTGATAGCACTGTAGAAATTTTAACAAAGAATAAGTAGGTGCCACAGAAGGTCAAGCACAATGAAATTTATCATTGCATGAGGTGTCAAGCAGTTTAGCGCTGAAGTCACTTCATGCTGCATAATAAATGCCTCAAGAAGTACTGTAGAGTCTGCAGTTGTACTTCTAAGGATGCGCTAGATGTCCGAATTTCTCCATACAGTCCCCTGGTATTTGCTGCACCACAAGGACGGATGAAGAGCAAGTTGCCTCCTGTTGTATGGAGTGCTTTACCAAACACAAAAATTTATCGAAAAATTACACCTTCCTTTTTTCTCTTAAAAATTAAAACTTTCCCCTTTCCATTGCAACAGTTAAGCTGCTAGACAGAATGGTGGACTGTGTTCACAATATCGCCACATTGCAGCAATGAGGTTTAAGAGGTTTTAAGGTTTTATGTAAATATTTTCACCTATTAAGGAACTAGAATTCGGCGATAGAATGATAGATGCTCCAAACAAAGGTATTCCAAATCCAATTTTCAGTGCAGGGTGCTGCGTTCCTGCTACAAATAAATGGCTAGTGACTCCACCGAATACCGTTTCGGGAAGTAAAAGAACGAGATTGTATTTTGATTAGACAGAGATGTGTTGGCAGATGATAATTCTATGGATAATGCTGTAATTGACATATCTGATCCTAACATCAACTAAGGACCAAATTTTATCACCTCATAAAATAACTAATTTTAAAAACCAGTAATAACAGAAAAAAAATATTTGTAATTCCTAATTTCGGGCATACACTGATGGAAAATGGAGGCAAAACGTGAGACAAGAAACATTTAAAACAAAGGTCCAATTTGAAAGACTAAATAATCAACTAATTAACTACATGGAAGAGAACAATTCTTGAAAAGCAGTTTAGATACCCAGCTAGTCAAGAAATCCTCTGACTTTCATGGATCCTTACTCAGTGCCATGTTCACAAGAGTCTAAGCCGCCAATCAAGAAGAGGCAGGAGATTCGTTTAAAATAATCTATTCCCTAAAGAAATTAAACAGGGGAAGGGAAGATATGTGCCGAAACCCATGTGTTCTTAAGACAGTTCAGAAGATAACTCGGATATTTCAGTGTCATATTTTCTGCTGATGAGGAGACTGGTGTTTCTTGTTGAGTGAGTTTTCCTTCGGTAATAATAAAGATTGTTTGTACTCCTCACCCAATATTGTGTGGGTGATAAAATCGAGAAGAATGAGATGGGTTGGGCATATGGCGTGTATGGGTGAGGGGAGGGGGGTGTATAGGGTCTTGGTGGGGAAACCGGAGGGAAAGAGACCACTGGGGAGGCCTAGGCGTAGACAGGTGGATAATATTAGGATGGATCTCCAGGAGGTGGGATGTGGGTACATGGACTGGATTGGGTTGGCCCAGGATAGGGACAGGTGGCGGACGCTTGTGTGTGCGGTAATGAACCTTCGGGTTCAGTGAAATGCGGGGAATTTCTTGACTAGCTGCAAACCAGTTAGCTGCTCAAGAAGGACTCTGCACCATAGAGTAATAATAAACATTGTGTGCTGGTTGCGTTCCCAAGAAAGACGCCTGTGTACTTTGTAGGTAAAATTTTAAAATAGAAACACTGCGATGGACACTGAATTGAATTACGCTGGACGGTTTGGAAAGTTAATGGCAAGAAAATGTGCTCTTGGTTAATTGTAAAGACGTTCAAATATTACTGAAAAATAACAAATCTGACAACACGAAATGGGAAGTAATTTTTTTCTTTGGCGGTGTATTTTGGGCACATTATTTTTAAGTGTAAATAATCTCAATAATTACTACTATGTTTAGATCACTGAACTAACGTACGTTTATTATATTACTGAGTTATCAATTTAAATAATACTGGCAAAGTACGTTTAAGATAATATTATGGAACTTTCACTTAATATTTATACCACCTCGACTATGCTGGCTGCCTTCTATCATTTCACCGGAATTTATGTCTTTGGCGAAAATGAGTTTTTAGTAATATCGTTGAACTAAACATTGTTGCCATGGAAAATCAACAGTGTGTATCACTTTTTTATGTTTTGCTGACCGTGCATCTCAGTATAATCTTAGTAACTGACCAACTTGATGCACAAATTCTTGTTTTATTATAAGTTTATTATATTCCTCTACATGTTTCGAGCACTGTTGTGCTCATCATCAGGAGGTCAAATTTTATTATACTGCATCTGGTATCGTCACACTCTGTAGGTGGCCGTCCTCTCTCAACATGCGCACCGGACGGTCACCTACGGAGTGTGACGATACCATATGCTGTATAATACAATTTGACCTCCTGATGATGAGCACAACAGTGCTCGAAACATGTAAAGGAATATAGTAAACTTATTATAAAACAAGAATTTGTGCATTAATTTGGTCAGTTGCTAAGATTAGAGTATGTTTCCTTGTTGCTGTCAACTACATAAGGCGTTCCCTTGCAAACGCAACAATACGTTCTCTTTTGTACTTTTGAGATAGAAACGTTTTTGTAATGTTTGTACCTATTCGTTTGTCCTAACAGCCTGAAACCATTTCACTCGAAGAGAGCGCTTTTATGCCAATTTATTGTCGTCGGCAACAATAAAACTTTCCTAAGTTTTCATGCAGAATACCCAATAGTTTTTTTTTTCGATTTTAACCAGCTTCGAATCTTTTCTACAGATTCTAATGGAAGTCACTAACATTACATTTTCACCACAAATCCATCCACTGGGAGCCGAAATTATACATACGGACGGACAGGCAGACGGAAGGACATGCATCTAATGGGTCCTTCGCTACTTAACGCGAAAACACCTAACAAGAAGTTAAACCGGCTTTTGTGTGGAATCATTAATTCTGCAACTGTCTCATTGTTGCTCTGTTTTCGTCTCTGTCGTCCTTGCGGTAGGCCTCAGTGAGACGCCATATTCTAGTCAAGTGTTTAATGTGTTACAAAAATGTAAACAAACAATATTTATTTTTGTAAGTCTTGCTGTTTTATTTTAATTATATTACACTTGGGCAAAAAAAAGTAGACTCTTTTTAGGACTTTTGAAATGTACAATCTAAAAATGTTTTTGTCTCATTGTGGGCCAACCCTTCTGCGTTGCCTATACGTGGAAACACATGAGCGGATCACTTACACACTGAGACCTTGGTGTTAGTCGAGTTCAAACTTTAGTTAGTCTCTTGAGAATTAGTTAAGTAACTGAGACATGCAATATTCTGTGGAGCGTCATTAACTTCAGGCTTATTCAAGGAAGTGTTTTGTATCGCATAGTGAACATAGCCGGTTCTTATTTTCAGACAGCAATTACTTACTAATTTATAACAAATAATTATAATACATTTTAAGAACCTTAAACAAAACAAATACACACTTTTGGCTCAAGATAGTTACTTCACTGTCTATCATGTTTACACTTGAACCACTCCATGACTTCAAATGTTTTGTCAGTCAGGGAGACGCTGACCGAGTTAAATCAACATTCTGTCAGCGACTCGTGTAGAAACGTAAAACTATTATTACTTAGCTACATCGGTCAGTTGGGGAGTTACTGAATTAGTACTATAAACTCTTGGTCAGCTCACTAGGTAAAAGGAAATCTGACAAAAATATTTTGAAACTTGTGATGAAAACTACGACAGTTCTAAATTACATTAAAAGGTAAGTAAAATGTTTATCTTATATTGTTGATTTTGTGTATCGTTATGTAGGGTAAAGATCGAGTCGACGTAAGAAGTTACGTTGGTTTAAATAGCTTAAAAGTAATGAACGAAAAATATATCATATAACTGTTCAAATTGAAGGCATATAGGAGAGACCATGAACTTTCCCTCGACTGTCTACACATATCATCTCAGAAACGCCCGACAGATTTCGATTAACGTCGGTATTGGAGGGTTTACACTCAAGGCTGTAGGGAAAATTTAATTTCGAACGCGTTGCTCTAAGGTTGTCTTGTATGTTATAAAATTTGAAATCTAACCTACCAAGTTTTCTCAGATTCCGCTAATAGTGCGACAGATAGATATATTGATCTAATATAAGTCGAATTAAGATATGAAACTGCTGTATGAAATAATTTTCTATACTATGAATATGTAAGGAAATGAAAGAAGTTTTATTATTGCTGTGTGGACTGCTTCACAACACAAATTGTACTCATGGCGCGCCAGGAAACCAACATTATGAAAAGTGGTTACATGGATATCCAAGACAGTGAAATACTCCACAAAAAAAAAAGGAATATGACTCTACAAAATATGTTGTTTTCAGGAGTTAACTGGAGATTTGAAAGCATGGGTTAATCGAAATTACGTGTAAGAACGATTCGTGTGTACAGAAAGTACACTCTGTGATTACGGAAAAGGACTAAATGTTTAATGCTGTCTATGGAAATAAGCGGCGTTATTGTGAGAACCGTGCTAAACAAGCAAGCGCAGAATTTAATGACGTTGTAGCGGCTGGTACGTACAGTTACCACCAGGATTCGAACGCGTAGACAACAGACTACAAAATTATCAGACCGAATTACGTTCACGGAGAAGTCAATCACAGGTGCCCAATTCTAGACAGTGCAAATGTTTAGAATTGCACTAGAGGGCACGAGAGTATTACCAGTGCACGTAGATTTCCTTATCTCGCCGTGAACGTGAACAATTGATGACGACCATATATATATATACATTATCTAAGACCTACGTAACAACTGAGTATCATAACCTACAGTAATTGCGTCAGTTTCTTGATAAACGTAATCGGTAAATTCGAGTGAAGACCAAGTATTATTTTTAAGGAGAACAACCTGTCATGTTGTGTAAATAAGAGGAAAGTAGTACCCTAAACACAGCTATAGTATTAGATAAGTGTATATATGTATATATATATATATATATACACATTGCGGGAGGAAAGGAAGCTGAGTGTTTGAGAACATGGTGTTGAGGAGAATATTTGGACCTAGGAGGGACGAGATAACGGGTGAATGGAGGAGATTGCATAACGAGGAGCTAAATGATCTGTACTCCTCACTCAATATTGTGGGAGTGATAAAATCGAGAAGAATTGGATGGGCTGGGCATGTGGCGCGTATGGGCAAGGAGAGGGGGTGTATAGGGTCTTGGTGGGGAAACCGGAGGGAAAAAGACCACTGGGGAGACCTAGGCGTAGATGGGTGGATAATATTAGAATAGATCTCCAGGATGTGGGGGTGTGGGTATATGGACTGGATTGGGCTGGCCCAGGATAGAGACAGTTGGCGGACGCTTGTGAGTGCGGTAATGAACCTTCGGGTTCCGTGAAATGCGGGGAATTTCTTGACTAGCTGCAA
>Ga0131853_10008604_pt1 | contig 18615 bp, 15 predicted proteins | sample TergutLab28metaG_FD_92764 | JGI IMG/M metagenome (GOLD analysis project Ga0131853, IMG submission 92764) | Labiotermes labralis P1 segment gut microbial communities from Petit-Saut dam, French Guiana - Lab288 P1 (version 2) (version 2) | ecosystem: Host-associated > Arthropoda: Insects >...
CACATGGCCGGTTTACGGATGCCATAAGCATAGCTGGCAAGTACGGCTGCCACATGCTTTCGTATAAAAAACCACCTGCCTGCAAGGATTCGCAATTCTTGCAGGCAGGTGGGGCGGACTTTAACTATACTATGCAAGATTGGGCTATGGGCTGTGTGCCAATAGCCTTTTCTTGTGTTAGCCCATTCCCACGCTTTTGCCTTGTGGATACCTAGCTTTTGGAGATTAGTAAACTTGGTTTTTGAACTGAACCCAAATCACTAGACGAATATTTTTTTAGAGCAGCCTTACCGAGACATGTGGCGGTTGGCAAGGGGCTAGCAAAAATAATTGTTTTGAGTATGGTTGCACCCGTGATATAATCATGATAACAGCAGGCACTTGAATCAACATAATTTATATTATACGTGGGAGTGGAAAGGTGCGTAACATTAGATTTTCAAGGAGGACGAAAATGCAAACAATAAAGACATACAGAGCCTATTACAATGATGGGTTATTTATTCCTTATGAACCGGTAACAATCCCCAAAGGTTGTCAAGTTGTTGTGACTGTTTTAGATTTTCTTTTGGAAGATGCGAAAGAATCAAAGGAGAACAACCTCACGATTATGCGCCCAGCGGACCCAAGCAAATCTGCACTAGGTTTGTGGGAAGGTGAGATAGTCGCTCCTGATGATTTTAACGCACCGTTAGATGATTTGATGGAGTATATGTTCTGATGAATTATCTTGTTGATACGCACGCATTATTATGGATGATGTCTGAACCCGGGAAATTGTCACAACAAGCCCGGACAATTTTAGCCGATAAGACGTTGAGTAAGTTCATCAGTGTTACTTCGCTGTGGGAAATCGCAATAAAAAATCGCATAGGGAAACTGCCGCTTCCGATAGGAATAAGAGGTATCATCGACAAAGTAGATATACTTGGGGTTGGGCATGTCGGCGTAAGCCAACAGCATATCGAAATTTTCAATTCGTTGCCACTGCTACACCGCGACCCATTTGACGGCATTATCATTGCGACTGCGCTTTCAGAAAAGATGACCATAATCACCGGAGATGAGAATATTCATAAATACGAAGTCCCATGGATTTGGTAACAACATTCAAGGAGATCTGTAGTCTGTATATTATTCGTATTATCACTCCCGCTCATCAATTAGCAACCGCCTAAGCCCTAACATAACTAAACCTCAACCCGCCGAAGCCTAAGCACATTAGCCAACACCGAAACAGAACTAAAGCACATAGCCAACGCCGCAATCATAGGGCTAAGAAGCGGCCCCCCAAATACATACAGCACACCCATAGCAATAGGAATCCCCAGCACGTTATACATAAAAGCCCAAAACAAATTCTGCTTAATATTGCGCATGGTGCGGCGGCTCAAGTAAATAGCCCCATGTACCCCACTCAAATCACCGCGCATTAGTACAATTTCTGCCGATTCTATGGCAACATCTGTGCCGGTGCCTATAGCTATACCTATATCGGCCTGTACTAGCGCCGGGGCATCGTTGATTCCGTCGCCTACCATGGCTACTACGCGGCCTGTCTCCTGCAACGCTTTTACATGGTTGGCCTTATCGTTAGGCAAAACCTCCGCTTCTATATGAGAAATCCCGGCTTCCCGTGCCACTGCCGCCGCTGTTAGGCGGTTATCACCGGTAAGCATTACCACGTCTATGCCCATTTCTTTTAGGCGGGAAATGGCGGTTTTGCTGGTAGGCTTGATAACATCCGCCACGGCTATAAGCGCGGCGGGCTGCCAGTTGGAAGAGTTGGGGACATTTTCGCTAATGGAAACATTGCGTGCCTTGACCGCCACATACATAGGAGTCTTTCCATCAAAGGCCAAGCGCTGGCTATCAGCTATAAACCCGGCTATATCTACCCCGTACTTAGCCATCATCCCAGCATTGCCAATAATTACTCCCATGCCTTCAACCATAGCCTCAATGCCCTGCCCGGTTACGGCTTCAAACCGGTCCACGGCAGGTAACGCACCAAGCTGCTCTATCCCATAGCGCACAATGGCCTCGCCAAGCGGGTGTTCAGACATTGTTTCCGCGGCAGCGGCAAGCCTTAAAATATCATCTTCGCTAAGTCCGTACTCTCCTTGTAAAGCTGCCATAACCACATCCGTTACAAAAGGCCGCCCTTCCGTAATAGTCCCGGTCTTATCCAGCACCACAGTTTGGATTTTATGCGCCGTCTCCAGTGCCTCGCCGCCTTTAACCAAAATCCCATTCTCCGCGCCCTTGCCAGTCCCGACCATGATGGCGGTAGGCGTAGCAAGCCCCAGCGCACATGGGCAGGCAATAACCAGCACGCTAACAACAATAGTAAGCGCGAACGCCACATCATGCCCAGCCAAAAGCCAAACCCCACCGGCCAAAAGCGCAAGCACAATTACCACATGCACAAAATGCCCGCTAATGACATCCGCCAGCCGCGCAATAGGTGCCTTGGAATTTTGCGCGTCTTCTACAAGCTTAACAATCTGCGCAAGCACAGTATCTTTACCAACCTTAGTAGCCTCATATCTAATAGCGCCGCTTCCGTTAATACTTGCCCCAATTACAGCATCCCCCACGCGCTTGCTAACAGGCATGCTCTCACCCGTAAGCATAGACTCATCAACAGAAGTCTCCCCGTAAGCAACAGTACCATCCACGGGCATCTTCTCTCCAGGCCTTACGACAATAATGTCCCCCACTATCACATCATCAATAGAAATTTCCACTTCTGTATCTTCTCTAATAACCCGTGCAGTCTTAGGTGCCAAACCCATGAGCTTCTGTATTGCCTCGGAAGTCCGGCCTTTACTCTTGGCTTCCATATACTTACCCAAAGTGATAAGTGTTAGGATTACGGCAGCGGTTTCGTAATAATACATATTGTGTCCGCCCCTAAACACAGCCTCCCATGTCAAATACAAGCTGTACAAGAAAGCAATAGCCGTCCCCTTAGCAATAAGCGAGTCCATATTAGCCCGCCCACGTACCAAGGATTTAAACCCATTGCTGTAATACGGCAAGCTAACCGCCATAACAGGGATAGTCATAAGAAGCTGTACTAGACCATTAAAAACAGGGTAATGCATAGGGTCAAAGCGGTGTGGAATCCACTCAAGCCCCAAGCTATGCAAGGTCATAGGAATCATAGAAAACAATGTAAGCGGTACAGTAAAAAGGGCCGATAATATAAACCGCCTCCACAGCGCGTTTGTATCATCTGCCTTCCGCATGGCCTTGGCCGTGTCGCTCTCTTGCATGTGCAGCTTAAAGCCTGCGCGTTTCACCACCGCCAATATTTGTTCATATGAAATAACACCTTCATCATAGTCAAGGATTAACTGCTCTGTCGCAAAGTTTACCTGGCCACTTGCGCCTTCCGACTTGTTAACAACCCGCTCTATATTTTTGGCACAGGCGGCGCAGGTCATGCCGCTTATATTAACTGTTAATTGTGTCATGATATCCCCTTTCGGATTCCGTGATATATTCGTTTCAAATGAAACAACATAGTATGCATTTTATATCATCACGAAATTAAAGGCAAAAGCTTGCAGACACTCATAAAGCCACAACAAAACTCCGTCAAAAAAGTCAAGTAGCCCCTTAAAATCTCTGCTATACTTCAGTTGAAGCGAATTAATTCGCTTTACTTCCGGAAGAAATAAACGAGTGTGAGGTGAACATTGGATTACAAGGCTCTTACATGCACGCTCATCGATTACATCGAGCAGAGTATAAAAGGCAAGCCAAACTACCATGTAATGGAACAGGTGATTGGCTATTCATATAGGCATCTGCGCGACATATTCCAGCAAACCACAAAAATATCGCTTTCGCGCTATATACTAACGCGTAAAATTGCCAACGCGGCCTTCGAACTTCGCCATTCTTCTAAAAGCATAACAGACATAGCTTTTGATTACGATTTTACAAACCCTGAAGTATTTACGCGGGCATTCCGCCGCAATACGGGTTTAACACCATCTAATTTCAAAAGGTCAAGTTATTTATGCGGGCGAAGAATTATCTGCCCCGGTGTATACGCGCCAGTCATACATGGCCTTGATAACCCACTCCTCACCCTCCATAACTTCAAGGAGGTCAATGAAATGGCAGAAATGGTAAAAACAACAGACAGCTGCATCCTGTACGGTGTACCGCGGATGGGTGCCAGCGGCGGGGCCGATGGATTAGCCCAGTCAACTCCATTCCCTATGTGCCTGCTATCGGTACTCAACTATATGGGGCAAAATATTAGCTACGCCGAAATTATGGCTTGCTCCGGCGCGGCGTTTCGTCAGCGCTGGGACAGCAACGGCTGGAATGTAGCCGCAGTGGATATTCGTCTCACTTATGAAGAACATCTCAAACCCTTCGAATTCGCTTTCAAAGGAGCAGGGCGTAGCTTCAAAATTTCCGAAAACCCGGATAAACCAAAATCAGTAACAAAAGGTGACGCTATTGCACTTATAAAGGCAGAGTTAGACTGTGGCCGCCCAGTAATTGCCTTAGGTGTGGTAGGCCCGCCGGAAGCTTGCATAGTCACCGGTTACCGAAACAACGGCGAAACACTGCTTGGCTGGAGCATATTTCAAGATTTCTGGGGTGGGTGCGAAATTGATGAGTCCGGCTACTTTATCAAAGATAATTGGTGGGAAGAAACGGAAGCCATCATGTCTATCGGCGAAGATATAGGCTCACGCATACCCGATAAAAAGGTACTGGAAAATGGTTTAATGCTCATGACCACAGAGGAAATGCGTACCTACGGCGGTAGCGACCTTTTCTATGGCGGGCAAGCATCCTATAAAGCTTGGGCAGCAGCCCTTGAAGAAGAGACTTTTCCCGGCAAAATGGCAGACGGAACAGGTGCCGGTGATATTGGCGAAGCCGAGCAAATGCTGATGGGCTGCCAAGGCGATGCAGAACAAATGTTGTGGGAAGGACGCGGATATGCCGCTGTATACATGAAAATGTTAGCGGAAGCGCACCCCTCCGCCGCTAAGGAACTTAGCGAATGCGCCAACCTGCTTCGTGCCGCGTCAGACTGCGTTCCCGGGATATGGGCAGCAAAGGAAGACAGCGCCAATATGCAAGACAAACAGGTACGGGCAAATATCGCCGCACTTATACAAAAAGCGGCGCAATATGAGCAAGAGGCTTGTAAGTTCTTGAAACAAGCCATTGACAAAATGTAAAAACAGGTGATTGCATGACTGCCTATGAGCTAATGATTAAAACAAATCATCATCTCATCAAGGGCGGCAAGCTGACTGACGCGCAAAAAGCAACAATTGCGCGTCAGCTTCTTGCTGCAAGAAGCACAACAGATATAAAGCGATGGGGTAATGTACCCGCCTTTACATTCTGGAGGTCTTACTAATGGAAAATAAAAAAGAATTTCTAGAACATCTGGCCCAGAAAAAGAAAAAACAAGATTATATTAATAAGTGCACAAGCCTGTTGGAAGCATTATGCCCTACACTTAAAGGCGAACCTACTTCTTCTGGCACAATCGGTACATTTGTGCGGGGGCTATATAATCATGGCTATATAAGTATAAATGATATTAACAATGCAAATCAATTTCTTAGCGATTACGCGGATTTTTGCGAGAATAATTTTATAACCATTACGGAAGCTATTCGCGACTATTTTTATCAAACATTTAAGGAGCAGGCACAAAATGCAGTAAGGGGTTTTAAAAAGGCTATTATCCTTATTCCTGAAGATGTAAAAATCGCGCCTAAGCATCTTGGCCCACTAATACAGGATGAATTTATTGAGGCATTCAGGGCATTACAGGAAGTTATAATTTCAATATATGATGATATAGAGCGAGAGCCCTTTGAGTGGGGTTACCCGGACCATAAAACCAAAATAACAATTGCCAGCAACCAAAATCGCGTGATGGAGGTTTTATATGCATTAGCCAAAAGCGGCCACCTTGAAAGCAATTTACTTATTGTTAACAAGAAGGCGTTTAATGGCAACCGCTGCATTAAACAAATGAAAAAACCAAAATCAATGCTTGAAGGACTCATGAACATGGGGTTTAACTTCGAAAATCTTGACGATAAAAAGTCGGACTTTTTCGAGGTTTCACATCTTGATAACCCGCATATAACCCCCGTCCTTCATGCTTATTTTAGCCGGCAATCTCATAAATGTTATAATGGCTGCAAAAACTGTTCTGAAAATTGCACACAATACTACAACTCAAATCACGTCCACACCTTTTCATATCGCTATGTAGAAGACCCTTTATCGCAAACGCATGATACTGATATTCTTGTTTTAATGGACAAATTGCCTGAAGAGCAGCGCAATATTCATTACTGGCTTTGTGATGAAGCTGTCAAACACGGCTTTTTCTTTCATGGCGTAAATTACGGCAAAATATCGTTCAAAAAAAGCCCTAAAAAAGGTTCCAAAGAATGGCTCATCATGGACAGCGGAAGTAATCGCATACAAGCCAATTTTAACCGTGTTTTTCATGCCCACCGTGATAAAGCGGATGGATTAGTTAAAAGATTTCCCGATGCTTTTACGCGCGAAGAGCGTGAATGCCGTGAATGCATAGGGGAAACATGTCATGCAGCGGTAAATATCGAACTGGACGGCAAAAAACATCACAGCTGCACTTATAGGCCATACTACTTCAATAACCCCACCCTTGATGACGTAAAAGCGATTCTTGAACTATATAAACTAGAGAATAATTTAAAGGTTGTAGGGCAAACATGAAAATCCACAAACATAATGAAATCCATCCCTCGGGATGGATTTTTTCATGTAAAAAGGTTATATTTAAAGTACGCCGCATATTTCGCCATACATAACCCCACAAACTATCGTACATTATTCGGTATATACAAAACACCATCTATATCTACCAAGGAGGCAAGACATTAATGGGTACATTAGGACTAGACACAGAACGTGGCCTATTTTTAGGCATCGACTTTGGTACCACCAACTCTGTTGTAAGTATTTACAATTTCCAATCAGGCGAGGCAGAAACCATCCCAATAGACGGTTCAAATATCTTCCCAACCGCCATACAATTCGAGTCAGACCCGGAAGACGAGGACAAGTTATCCCGTATTTTTGGCGTACAAGCCAAAGAGGCTGCCATTATTTATCCCCTTTCTACTGTGCTGTCAATCAAGCGCTACCTAGGAACAGACGCAAAACTTACGGTTAATGTAGACGACAAAGACTACCAGTTCACCCCCGAGCAAATTGCCGGGGAAATATTAGGCCACCTAAAACAAAAGGCAGACGAATACGCCCAAGAAGAAATGGGCATAACAGGGGAATTTAGCGGCTGTGTGATCACCGTCCCCGCAAACTCAACAGATAAACAGAAAAAAATGACCAAGGAAGCGGCAATACTCGCAGGCTTTGACCCAGAAAGCATCTACCTGCGCCTAGAGCCAGCCGCAGCCGCAATATCTTACGCGGTTAACGAAACAAGCGACAAAAAAGTATTGGTATACGACTTTGGCGGCGGCACCTTCGACGCGTGCGTGCTGGAAGTAAAAGTTGAAGAGGCCGGCGAGCCTACCATATCTATTGTAAGCACCTACGGCGACAACAATCTAGGCGGAAACGATATAGATAAAATCATAATGGATATGGTATACGAAGAATTCAAAAAGCTGACTAACGAAGAAATAGACCTCTTCGATGAAAGCATCGATGACGGCGTATCTAAACGCCAGAAAAAAGTAGCGCTGGTACGCCTACAGCAGGCCGCTACCCAAGCCAAAGAGCGGCTAAGCCAGACCAAAGCCACCAAAATCACACTGGCCCCGCTAATCCAAGAGCCGCGTATAGTAAACATCAATATGGAAATCACCCGCGAACAATTTCTTACACACCAGCGGGTAAACCCACTGGGCGACAGCCCCGCTATCTTCGAAAAATTCCAAGGCAAATCCGTGACAGATTTAATAAATGAAACGCTGGTTTGTGTAGACCACTGCTTAGAAGCCGGAGGCCTGACCGAGACAGATATAGATGAAATTTTCCTAGTAGGCGGAAGTTCATCTATATTATATGTAAGCGAGCAAATAACAGCGCGCTTTAATAAAGAGCCATTCAAGTCCCGCATAAGTCCGGCCCTTAGCATTTCCCAAGGCGCGGCCCATTACTGCAATATGATTATGATGCCAACAGTGCGCGGCCCGGTAGTACACGAAAAAACCATCCATCCATTGGGCTTAGAAATTGCTGGCCGCCGCTTTATGGAAATTGTCCAATCAGGGCTGGATATCCCCAAAGAGGGCCTGACCATAGATGCAGCAGAGCCGCTTGTAACCAACTTTGACAATATCACCAGCATGGCAATAGTTGTGTACGAAAATACTGTACCCCGGAGTTCGGACAAGCCGCAGCAAGTAAGCCAAGATGGAATGAAGCGGTTGGCTGGTACGTCGCTTAGGGGCATACCGCAAGGGCAAAAAGGGCAAGAGAAGGTAAAAGTCATTTTCCACGTAGGGCAGGATAATATGCTTAAAGTAACAGCCCGCAGCCTGTCCACTGACGGCGTTGTGACAGAACTGTCTGTGGATGAGTTATACTAATCGTTAAATCATAGAGTTTTGTAAGCGTTTCGTGTTGCCTGAGAAACTAGGAAAGCGCTTAGGCAGCACGAAGCCGCTTTACTGATCGCTTTTGTTCCAAGCATCAAAACTGAAAACCTTCGTCATTTGTATCAAAACCCGAAATGACCCCAAATATCCGAAATAATCTATTATATGTAGCTGGCGGTGTAATCACATGCAAAAAGCAGTGGAAGACTTTATATGTAAATATCGATTACAATCAAACGAAACAATACGCTATATGGATTTGGTTTCAGAAGTTGGCGAACTAGGAAAAGAAATAATAAAGAGTACGAATTACGGCAAAAACGATTTCACAAATAACGCATCAATAGCAGGTGAAATTGGTGATTGTCTCTTTTCGTTACTCGCCCTTTGCCGCGAGTTAGGCATAGGTGCGCAAGAAGCCTTAAACATCTCATTGACAAAATATGAAACAAGGTTTTCACAAACGCGCAATATTGGCTCCGGCGAATAACGAAGCATAGACGCATTTCTTAATCAATTGCGGTAAAGGGGATTTTAATGTCAGCAGTAAATTTTGATATAGAGGCCCTTTGGCTTTCATGGCAAGACTTACAAACCCAAGCAGACGCGGCCCTACAGGAAGGTGTGGCTCACTACTTCAAATGCATGAGGCAAACAACCTGTGACGCATTAGCTTTGGAGGCACTTGCCTCTTCCCGCTTGGGTCAAAACGACGAGCGGGTCTTTAATCATTTGGTAGGCCTGATGGAAACCTATCGTGAGGTAATAAGCCTGTTCGGAACACCGGTAAAGGCCACATCCCCGGACTTAGTCGCGGGGCTTTGTGACGTTCTGGGTTCACGGCTAAGGCAGTTTGAAGATGAACTGGCAGGCCAAGGCAATCCGGTCGCAAAGGAGAAACATACAATCCTAGAAAATGCCATAATTAGTGCCGCAAATCACATAGAGAACTTGGAAAAATCATATCTTGCAGATGACTTCTTGCAGCCTGAATCATCACTCTCTACAATCCTGCGCCAAGAATTGTTGGCAGGCAACCCCGCTACAGCGTGGCAATCCCTTCACGAATCCATAATTGGTAATACCCTTCAAAGCCTACAATCTCACTATACCCAAACCCTGCAAACCTGCCTAACAAACATAGATGACTTGCACACCCGTAAAACCGCCGCCTACTACACAGATTTACTTGAGCGGGAATGGGAAGTACTTGGTCTAATAATACAGGTGCAAGTAAAGGCTATAGAATCCTTATTCGAAGCCGCTGAAGATGATGCCTCATACGACATACACCCTATTCTATCCAAACTGCGTGAAGCCTACCAGCAAACCGGCCCGGTGGTAAGCGGCCTGCGCAAAATGATGCAAGCCTCCACCACTTTGCGCAAATCACCGGATTCGACCGGTGAAGATTTCGCCCAAACAATAACCGCCGGGATAACCGCACCTGCATCTATTGCTATTGATAGTGAAGCCTTCATGAATGCCTTGCTGCCAATAGCAGATGAATTATTTGAAAATATACGCACATATAATCTGGGGCAAATTGATAATTTGCGGCAAGAGATAAAAAACAAGATATCATTAGCAGAGGAAGTTATATCCACATTCGAAAAAGCAGGGGCAGGATTAGCAGCAATTCAGAAGGAAGCTGCCTGCAGTATCCATTTCACAGAGGCCCTCCCGAACAACACATATCCTATAAAGGAATCCATTGACAATAACATCGCCGATTCAGCCATTTTAGGCTTGCCATTAAATTCTAGTAGCGCAGACAATATTGAAGAGCTTACGAACCAATCACAAATAAGCGAAGACGCATCAATACTGCTTCAATCCATTGAAGAACCCACCGATGCAACATCTGGCAACGTAATAGAGCATACCATCACACAGGAATTACCCGCCCCCGAAAACCATAATATAGACAATGAAATCCTAACTGGCATAACCGAAACCCTTGAAATAAAAGTTGAAAGCCTAGCCGAAAACTTAAATGTTTTCACAGAAAACACCGAAAGCCTACTGGCTGATTTACCCAAAGGGCTGCCTATTCTTTCAGAAGAAAATTTACTAACTGCCGCAAATCAGCTACTATCGGCGTGGTGTAACATATCTCCAACACCAGAAACCATAGCGGGCTTTTTTGAAGAGTCCGTAACGCTTGAAGCTTTCGCATCCTACAGCGGACAGTTCGCAAAGCACATAACAAACTTATCAGCAAAAATCGAGAAAGCTTCCTTGCGCTTCAAAAAAGAAACCCTACTATACGAAATCAGCACCTATGAAGAAATTCTATACCATAGTGTGTCCCGTTTAAAGGAATCGCCCGCACCACACATCATCACTGCCGTAAGCTTACTGGACGATATATTCACTAAGCTTGAATCCCTACTAATCGAGAACGGCATAACAGTAATCCGCCCGGCCGCCCATGAGCCATTTAACGGCCGCGAACACGAGGTGCTGATAGCCGAAGAAACCGAAGGCTTCGCCAAAGGCGAAATAGTAAAAGTTATGACAAGCGGTTACAAATACAAAGACCAAGTAATCCTGCGCGCCAATGTAATAGCCGCGAGGTAAGGGGAAAGGGGAAACATGCACTGGAAACGCTATAAAGACCTGCCCCTATCAGAAAAATATGACGAAACCTACTATATAATAGGCCTAGACATAGGCAACGACTCAACAGGGATAGCCTTTTATAACCTATACGAAAACGCGCCCGAACCCATAGACCCAAGTGGCGGCTACGGCAAGCCCTCCATCCCAACAGTGATGCAATACATCCCCGAAACCAAAGAATGGGTGTTTGGCGAATACGCAATACTAAACCAAGGCACAGGTACAGAAGTAACCCTGCAATCCTTAATCCGTAAGCTGGGCCATTCAGATTATCTTGATATAGATGACAAACCAGTAAGTGTTGTATCAATACTGGGTTTGTTTATTCGCGAACTGTTAGCAAGCGTGCGCAATATAAACCCTAAGGCTGAAATCGTAGGCATTGTGGGCGCGATACCAGCCTATTTAAGCGAGGCCGCCCATGAGGAGTTACAGCGGGCATTCAAGCTGGCCGGGTACGAGAAGGAATTAATAGCACTGGTGCCAGACAGGGAGTGCGTTCTCGCGCATCATTTACAAGGCACTCAGCCTAAAAATGAAAAGATACTGCTACTTGATTACGGCAGCCGGGAAGTACGCGGCGGAGTGTATGTTGTAAGTAATGATGATGGTGCCAATGTAAAAAGCCTATCCAGTATATATGATGACAGTATAGGTACTTCAATGATAGACAAGGATGTATATAATCTATTCGAATCCTATTACCACGCGGAGCGTGAGCGAAATCATAAAGCTGGTGAAGAAAGCGATTATGACCCGGGAAATGAAGCTGCCCAGCTAAGCGAGCAATTAACCGCCTTTGCTTACCAGCATAAAGATATACTGTTCCAAAAAAATATTCGGGTAAAACCGGCAAAACTGTACTTCAACTTTGTATACCCGCCCTTCCAGCAAACTATCACCCACACCGATACCGAAGCACTTGTAAAACCCTACCGCCAGCGGTTCAACAACTTCATCCGTGATACGCTGGAGAAAACCTTGACTACGGAATCACACACATATGTAAACTCCCGCACCAAAGCAATACCACCTCATGATATAAGTAGCGCGATATGCGTAGGCGGCGGTTTTGAAATGTTGTGGGCTCGTGAGGCTATATCGGCAATTTTTACCAAATCGCAGATACGTATGTACAAAAATTCTAAGCTGGTAACGGCGGAAGGTGCCGCTCTTGTTGCCGCGAAAATACTGGGCGTGACCAAAGGGTATAGTATAAGCGTGGAGGACAACCATCAGCTATCCGCAGATATAGGTTTGAGTACCGGAGACGTTTTTCTTCCGCTGGCCTTGACGGGGAGTTTCTGGTGGCAGAAGCACCAGCCTACGCTGATACTGGTAAACAGCCCTGTAAACGGCGAACTTAGCCTGGCTCTGGCCGAACGCACTACAACCGGCGAGTCAAGGCATCTGGGAGATTATAATTTGACCGGGCTGCCCTCCCGCCCTAAAGGCACTACCCGCCTGAAATTTGGCGTAAGTTTTAAGTCAAATATGGATATGACTCTTAGAGTAGAAGATTTGGGCTTTGGTGATTTGTTTCCCAAGACCAGCTATACAGGAGAATTTGCTGTGAGGCTGAGTTGAGAGTCACAAGCGCCGTAAGGCTAAACATTAAAATAACACTCTACCATTAAACCAAAACCCAAAACACAAAGAAGGTGCAATATGAACTGGGAAACCTACCGCAAGCAAATAGCAGAAGCCGGCCAATACCCCGAAGACTGGTACATCCTAGGCATAGACCTAGGCACAACCAACTCCGTAATTTCGTACTGGGATAACAAAACCGCCCGGCCAGAGCCTATAGATATAAGCAGCGGCTTCGGCAAAGAGCATCTACCATCAGTGGTGCAATACCGCCCCGATGACGACCATGACGAGTGGGTAATAGGTCATGAAGCCTACCGTAGTATGAGAATCTACCCGGAAACCACCATCCGCTCCATAAAGCGCAAAATGGGTACAAACGAAACCGTGCGCTTGGGCAATAAGGATTATCTTCCCGAAGAAATCTCCGCAAAAATTTTGAAGGAGTTAGTAAGTCACGCCCAAAACATGAATCCTAAGGCCGAAATAGCAGGGCTGGTAGTATCGGTACCATACGACTTCGACGATGCCGCACAAAAGGCCACTGTACGGGCCTGTGAAATAGCAGGGCTTGAGGACAAGCTAATCTGCCTAATCAAGGAACCCAACGCAGCGGCCCTAGAGTACAATTTCCGCCGTCAGTTAGAAGAAGACGAGCGGATTATGGTGTTTGACTTTGGCGGCGGCACACTGGATATCACTATTTTTCATGTGACCGAGCGTGACGAGGCCCGCATAAAATTGCAAGTAATAAGCCAAGGCGGCGAGGCCCACCACGGTGGCGATGATATAGACACCGCGCTAATAGCCATGTGCGGCGACTTAATAAAAGCCAAAACCGGGGTAAGCGCGACCGAACTGGCCATAGAAAACCAGGTCGAGCTGATTGCGCGGGCTAGGGAAGCCAAGGAAAGGCTCACTGGGATTAAGAGCTTCCGCATCCCATTCACCTTCTGCATACCACCCTTCGCCCAGCAAATCACCAGAGAAGAATTTCATGATCTCATCCATCCTTTCATAGATAAAACCCGCAAGCTGGTACTTAAGGCACTTAGGGAAACATATACCGGCAGCCTTACGCCCAATGATATAAACAGGGTATTGGTAGGCGGCGGCTCGTCTCAAATGCCTTGGGTGCGGGAAATGCTTTTAGATATTTTTGGCGACAAGGATAAAATTTATTCATCGGAAAGGCCGGCGCTTGATATCTCGCTGGGCGCTACTTATTACGCTGCCATGAAGATGGGGCTTTTGGCAAGCCCGGATGTTGAGTCCGAAAAAACAGGAACGGACACTGCTGTCATGCCGCAAAGTGCACCCAAGATGTCTGTAGAGTTTGAAGTAACGGTTAGCCATGATATTGGGCTAGAACTTGCCAGTGGCACGCGCAAAAGTTTTTTCCCAATGATACGGCGCGGGACTTCTTTCGCGCTGGCTAAGAAGAATCATGTGTTTACGCTTTCCGGCACCACACCCGAGGAAATGACCGGGCTTGATTTGAAAATTCTGGAGCGGATTGATGCAAATGACCCTTATGAGGCTTGTAAGATTATTGGGGAAGTTTCGATACGCGGGTTGCCGGTAAGGCCCAGCGGGAAGACTAAACTTCGGGTTACGCTTATGGTTGAGGAAGAAGGCGGACTTGTGCGCGGTATGGTTGAGGATATGGGGTTTGGTGCGGAGTTTCCTGCAAGTGGGTTTAAGGAGAGTTTTGACCCGGATAGGTTTAAGAGGGCGGAAGTTGGCGGGTAGGCTACTACCCCAGTTTTGATACATTGGTCAAAACATAAAAATGTAACACATTAACCTGCAAGCAACACCCCAAGCGGGCGATAAGGAGGAAATCAAATGGCGTATCTAGGCATAGACTTAGGCACAACAAACTCAGTAGCCATCATCTACAACGACAAGAACGACCAGTTAGACGTAGTAAAAATAGACGGCACAGACGAAATACTTCCAAGCGTAGTATGCTATCACGACGAGGGCGTAATAGTAGGCGCGGAAGCAAAGGCTGGGGCAATCATCTACCCAGAAAGCACAGTAATGTCTGTAAAGCGCATGATGGGCAGCGGCGATATGGTAGTGCTAGGCACAGGTGACAAATCCCCGGAAGAAGTAAGCGCAGAAATACTACGCAAGTTAAGGCAAGCCGCTGAAGCCCAATCAGGAGAGCGGTTTAACGAGGTAGTTATCACCCACCCTGCATATTTCAACGACCGTCAAATTTTCGCGACCAAGCAAGCTGGACTGCTGGCTGGGTTTACAAATGTACACCTGTTAAGCGAGCCGCTGGCAGCCGCAATAGAATATGGCTACCGCCAAAACTATGCTCAAACTCTGCTGGTATATGACCTAGGCGGCGGAACATTCGACGCGTGCGTACTACGGGTTTCCCTAGACGAAAACGGCCAAGAAATCTTCCAAGAATTATCCGATGTAGGTGATATGAACCTAGGCGGCGATGACTTTGACGCGGAACTGGTGCGCTGGATGAAATCAACCTTCACAGAGCAAACCGGCGTGGATTTAGACAGTCTAGACACAGCCGAGCGCAAGCGCGTAATGCAAAAGCTAAGGCAGGAAGCCGAGCAAACAAAGAAGAAACTATCCGGCACCAACAAGGTGTCCGTCCGCATTAACCCGCTGGTCATAGTAGATGGCGTACCCAAGAATCTAAACGCGGAAATCACCCGCGAAGAGTTTGAGGCGATGATTCGTAAGTACGTGGACCGCAGCCGGGACATAATAGAAGAAGCCCTAAAACGGGCAGATACCCACACCGACGAAGTATCCAAAGTAGTGCTGGTAGGCGGCTCTACATTGATACCAATGGTACGCCGCATGGTTGCCGGCTACTTAAAAGAGCCATATCGCGCAACAGACCCAGCCAAGAGTGTGGCCATGGGGGCCGCCATTTATAATTACCTGATTCACCTGCCAGACAGGCAGGTAAGGGTCGGGCAAATAACCCGCCAAGTATTTGGGACGGAAGCTGTAACCAATATCGCTACAATGGAGCGGCAAGCTATACCCATTATCCCCATGGGCAGCCCAATCCCCAGCCGTTATTCAGACAGCAATTTCGCATCCATGTCAGGGGCCAACCGTGTAAACGTTGACGTTTACCAGTGGGAACAAGGGCATGAAGCCGAACGGAAATATATTGGTACAGTGGCGCTTTCGGGGCTTACGGGTGTTACCCAGCTTGAAATCACATACGCCATAGACGAAAACAATATCTTTGAAGTATATGTAAAAGACTTGGCCACCGGCCGTGCCGAGCGTGCGGAGTTCGACCGCACAAAGCCTGCCGCACCGCCTCCACCCGCCGTTTCCGGCAGCGACAAGGTAAATGTTGTATTCTTGATAGACACTACCGGCTCCATGGACACTTATATTAATGGCGTTAAGGATAGAGCCATAGAGTTTTCTACAATTCTGGCATCTAAGGGCGCGGCTTACAAGCTTGGGCTTATCGGTTTTGGTGACTTGGGCGAAAACGAAAAACCCAGCGTTTACAACTTCACAGACGATGTGCCAAAATTCCAGAAGCAGGTGAAGAATATACCGCGTACCTATGGCGGAGATATACCCGAATCATCGTTGGACGCGCTTGAGACTGGGATTGAACTTTTAAAATCTCATAGGGATGAAGCCGGGGCTAGGAATATTTTTATACTAATAACAGACGCACCGCCGCATGTACCAACCGTAACCGGTAAGTCTGTAGCGGATGTATGCAATATGCTTCTTGAGCGCGGTGTGACAACTTATGTTGTAGCCCGCAAAGATAGAGAGAGCATAGACGCTTACGACCCGCTAACTAAGCCCAATGGCAAGTTCTACGACTTGAATGACAAATTCTTTGATATCTTGGATAATATAGCTATGAGCATTGCTGAGCTTATACGGCTGTAAAAAGGAGGCTAAACTTATGAGAGCTATTAAAATGTTTATATCCATTAGCATCGTACTAATGTTGTCGTTGTTAGCTTTTGCTTCATGCAGTAGCGAGCCTGACATTCCAGATGATGTACAGTATGAAGCACCCGGTACACCTGACAGTGAACCTGACATAGAAGACGACGCGCAGTATGAGGAACCTGATATGTATGATTATGAGCCGGACCCAATTGATTACGCGCAATATGAAGAATCCAGCGCATCTGACTCTGCGTTTCCTTTTCCATTTTCGGTTTATGATTTACACGGAAACTTTGTAACGGAAGAAGTGCTTGGGGACAAAGATTTATTCTTTGTATTCTACTGGAGTACATGGTGTCCCTCTTGCGTGCAGGCAATGCCCGAACTGGCGCAGCTAGCTTACGAATTTGGCGACAGAGTTGGGTTTATGACCATGCAGGGGGATTTCTTCACTGCCAGAGATGCAGGCATCCGTATTACAGAAAATGCAGAGATACCGTTTATAACTGTGCCTGCACTGCATAATGAACTTCAGCCATTAAGGGAATTGTTACGCTCAGGATTTGTTCCCACCAGCGTTATTATTGACAGGGATGGCAATGTAATTGGTGACCAAATCGTAGGCAGAGGGCTTGAAAGATTTCAAGAAGCCATTGAATACGCTTTGGGTAGGTGAGCCAATTGAAGAAGATAACAAACAAAGCCGCGTTACAGGCCGTGGCATTAATAGCAGGCATTGCTATGATGACGATTGGCTTATTACGCGGCGAAGCGTTAGAGATTCTAAGAAAAGCCACTGTTGTTTGCATGGAATGCATAGGCATCGGTTAAAATCCGCCGTAGGAGGCATGAACTAATTTATGAGACAGCGCAACCGGTTATTGGCGCAGTTAGGTTTCTTTTTGCTTCAAAACCCCTTTTTAGGCAATTTTATTTCCGGGGAAATATATCAGGGTGACTTGAAGCGTATTTGCACCCCGGGGCTTAACTGCTACTCCTGCCCTGCGGCGGCGGTTTCTTGCCCTATTGGCTCGGCTCAGCTATTTTTTGCTGGTGTTAAGCATAGTATTAGCCTGTATGTTACGGGTTTCTTGCTTACAGTTGGTGTTGTGTTTGGCCGTTTTATATGTGGCTACGTGTGCCCTATGGGCTTATTGCAGGATTTATTGTACAAGATTAAGACCCCCAAGCTGATACATAGCTTGGGGTTTTTGCGTTATGTGAAATATGTGATTCTTTTATTTTTTGTTATAATCTTGCCTATGGCTATTAGGAATGAACTTTCAGGGCTAGGGCTGCCGTGGTTTTGCGCATATGTATGCCCGTCAGGTACATTGTTTGGTGCTGTTCCGCTAATGGCGGCAAATGATTTCTTACGGGATTTTATTGGCGGACAGTTTCTGCTCAAGATTTCTATAGCTTTTGGTGTTGTTGTGATTTCTGTATTTGTACTTCGGGTTTTTTGCCGTGTACTTTGCCCTTTGGGCGCGATTTATGCGATTTTAAACCGGATAGCTATAGTTCATATGCAATGCGATAAAAGTAAATGCACAACTTGCGGGCTTTGTGCAAAGGCATGCCATATTAAAATTGAGCCTATGAAAAAGCCTAATGACCCAGAGTGTTATCGCTGTGGGAAATGTGTAAGTGCCTGCAATAAGAAGGCTTTATCGTATAAAGCTGGCGCGCATAAATAAGATATGATGAAGTTGCTATAGTTAGCCAGCTATGAAATCGGAGTAAAAAGTGATAAACTAAAGCCATGTCATATAGTGAAGATTTTAGAAAAAGAGTGATGTTCTACCTAGATGAAGGCCACACATGGGAAGAAGCAAAAAGCACATTCAAA